>OHGR01000704.1_pt1 | contig 12394 bp, 15 predicted proteins | sample 1567911 | NCBI WGS metagenome assembly OHGR01 (sample SAMEA3879552, study PRJEB24766) | human gut metagenome | biome: human-associated habitat; feature: feces | place: USA | collected 1985/1987
CTTCCGTAAGATTGTGTAAAATGTCGATTGCTTTTATACTTCCGTAAGTATATAATAAAGACAGTCAAAGGAACAACAACACAACATAGAAAACGGAGGTATAAGCAATGACAAAGAAGCAGTTAAAAGAAGCATACACAAACTGGAATAGAGAAATCACAAAGCTGGGAGAAAGAAAAAGAGAAATTTTCAAAGAGTTGCAGGAAATGTGCGCAGAGAAAGGCGACGGGAACCGCTGGTGTTGCATTGAAAAGTTGGTAGAGGAACTGACAAAGAAAGGCTATGTATACACCGCTATGAACTTGATAAGCGAGTATTACAATATATGCGGACAGGAAGAAGCGTTGCTGAACCTTGCATTAGCAACAAATAATTTTGAGATTTAAAAAGCACGGGTGGCGCAATGGATAGCGCAGCAGCCCCCGAAGCTGCCGGGTGCGGGTTCAAGTCCCGTCCCGTGCATTACTGGGAAAAGAAACTATAAACATACCAGATACAAGGAGGAATACCCCATGAAAACATTATCAATCATTAACTTAAAAGGTGGAGTGGCAAAGACCATTTCCAGCGTTAATATGGCACACATTCTGGCAGCAGTACACGGCTGCAAAGTCCTGTTAATCGACAACGACAAGCAGGGGAACGCCAGCAAGATTTTGAACCGCCACAGTTACGACCATAAGGGAACCGCAGAGGTTATGACCCAGCGTGGCATTGACCCGGCAGCAGTTATCCAGCACACCGATTATGACGGCTTGGACATTATCACAGCAAACATGAACCTGCTGACAGCCAATTTGGAAGTCATGCTGGACCAGTCCAGACCGCAACAGACACGCTTCAAAAAGTTTCTGGACGGATTGCAGCAGGAATATGACTACTGCATTATTGACAACGCCCCAGACATTAACATTTCGACCATAAATGCGCTGGTAGCTTCGCAAGACGTCATGGTGCCTATAACCATTGATGATTTTGCAATAGACGGTCTGGCAGAACTGAAAGAACAGATTGACAACACCCGTGAGGACCTAAACCCGCAGTTACGTTTCTGTGGCTGCTTTGTCACACAGTACGACAGAACAAACGAAGCAGACACGCAGGGAGAAGAGTTCTTGAAGACGCTTGAATATCCGGTGTTTGATACGCATATCAGAAAGACACCGAAAATGAAACCCAGCACATTTGAAAGATTGCCAATCATTTTATATTCCCCACGCTGCGGCGCAAGTGCCGACTATAAAGCGTTAGTGGAAGAATGGTTGAGAATGTGACCAATTCGGACACGTTAGGAGGGAAAGACAATGGCAGGAGCAGCAAAGAAATTCAACTTGACAGAGTTATTAAACCAGCGGTCAAAGGAAGCTGGGGAGCAGCAGAAAACAGAACAGCAGCAGGCGGCAGCAGGCGCAGAGGTTGTCACGTCCGAAGAGGGCGTGAGCAGCACTGCCGATATTTACGACCTTATACCGTCAAAGGGCAATTTTTACAGCGTGGAAGACGTGCAAGACTTAAAACAGTCTATTGAACTTCTGGGAGTGTTACAACCACTTCTGGTGACTGATGAAGAGGAAGACGGCAAGCGCCGTATCATTGCAGGGCACAGAAGACGGCTGGCGGTCATGCAGCTGGTGGATGAGGGAAAAGAGCGTTTCAGACGGGTTCCAATCTTAATCAAGCCGAAGAAAAACGCAATTCTGGACAGACTGGCACTGATTATGGCAAACCGTTTCCGTGAGAAGACAGACTGGGAACGCATGACAGAAGCGCTGGAAACAGAAAAGCTGGTACTGGAATTAAAAGAAAGCATGAACATTCCGGGCAGAACCCGTGATTTACTGGCAGAGATTATAGAAACGTCCCCGGCGCAGGTAGGAAGATACAAGGCAATCTATAACAATATCATTCCAGAACTGATGGCAGAATTTAAGGCAAACAGAATTGTTGTATCTGTCATTTATGAAGCGTCCGGGCTGCCGGAAGATTACCAGAAGCAGGCGGCAGAGGTATTCCGGGAAAATGAAGTGCTGACATTATCAGACATTAAGCAGATAAAGAAGAACTGGGAAGCGTCGCAGCAGATACCGGGACAGATGGACATTAGCCAGATGGAAGAGAAGCAGGAAGCAGCAGGAACGGCAGAAAGTGCCACAGGCAATGAAACAGACCAGCAGCAGGAAGAAACAGCCACAGAGGGAGCAGGAGAAGCCACAGAGGGCACAGAGGACGCAACCGGGCAGCAGTCAGAATACGTTGACCCACAGCCGGAGCAGATAACGTCACTTTGTTACAGCTGCACACACTATGAGGACTGCCACGACAAGACAGCAACCGTGACCAGCTGCAATGCTTATGAGAACCGCAGAGAAGCCCAGAAGACGGACGAAGAGAGATACAACGAAGAGCAGGCAGCTATTGACCGGGAAACACAAAAGAAACTGCGTGAAATGCAGCAGGAAGAGAAAATGCAGCACTTGCCGTCTGATGATAGAAAAGAAAAGACAATCAGAGTATCACCGGAGAAAATGAAAGCCGTTGCGGTTGACCGCACAAGACCATACATGATTTTGAAAAATGATGATTACAGAGAGGGCGACACAGTAAAGCTGATTGAGTTTGCAGATGGCAGAGCAACCGGAAACACGGCAGACATGAAAATTATCTGCATGGACGACGACACGACCAGCAGCGCACTTGAAGAGGGCTATTGTGTAATAGCGTTGCAGGAGGTGTAGACGTGGTACAGATTTTAGAACTATTTGGGGGAATTGGTTCCCCCAGATGTGCTTTGCGAAATTTGAACATTCCAACAAAAGCCATTGACTATGTGGAAATAGACGAAAACGCCGTAAGGTCATACAATGCAATGTTTGCGGAAGAATTAGAGTATAAAACACAATCAGTGGTGGGCTGGAACCTCAAACCAGATATTCTGATACATGGCAGCCCGTGTCAAGATATGAGTATTGCGGGACATCAAGGAAAAGCAACTGCGGAAGCAGGGAGGATAAACAGAGGAAAAGGAGCAGACAAAGGAAGTGGCACCCGGTCAAGTCTGATGTGGGAAACAATACACATTATTCAAAATATGGGCGAATGGAAGCCGAAATATGTTATCTGGGAAAACGTGAAAAATGTATTAAATGGCTACAACAAGAAGAATTTTGAACAATACATAGCAGAAATGGAAAAGCTGGGATATACAAGCAATTATCAAATATTAGACGCAAGGGACTTTGGATTGCCACAGGCACGGGAAAGGGTTTTCACGGTATCGGTGCTGAATGGTGAGAAGTTCGACTTTTCGGACTTAATCAGAACACCAATGAAAGATATATCAGAATTTCTTCTGGACAACGACGAAGTGCCGCCAGTGTACGACGTGACACAACCGAGTGTGTACAGTGTGATTGGGGAAAAAGGCATAAGAAGAGCAACAGTAATAAAAGATTTTGCATACACAATCACGACCAGACAGGACAGAACACCAGCGCAGGTGATTGACTGCGGAAACGGGCGTTATAGATATTTAACAGAACGTGAGTGCTGGCGTCTGCAAGGATATACAGACGAAGACTACGAAAGGGCAAAAGCAGTCCAGAAGCGTTCTGGAAGATACAGAATGGCGTTATACAAGCAGGCTGGGAACAGTATTGCGGTTCCCATATTTGAAAGTATGTTCAGAAAGATAATTTTGCATGAAACAGCATAGGAGGTGCAGGAAATGCCAATAAATATGACAGATTATAAAATGATTATTCACGAAAGAATATACAATGTTCTGCAAATTATGATTGATTTTGGAAATGAACCAATAGAAGACAGAAACGCACCAAAACCAAAATTTATTGACGCAGTATACATAGATGAAGATGGAGTAATAAGAACCATGCACGACGCAGCAGAGTGCTTCCAGTTCATAAGAAAAATGGAGGTATAGCAGATGGAAAGACCAATAATAATGCTTAATACAGACAATATGCCCGTATTTTGCCGAAACCAGTGCGCAAATACAAAATGCGCAAAGCACATTTCAAAAGCCTATGAGTGCGGCGGTTCATGTTCAATGCGGCTATTGAGAGGGGAACCGGAGTGCGCAGGCTACATATCACGGAGGAAGCACAAATGAAAGAAAATGTTTGCGTTGACTGCAAACACTATGAAAGCTGCAAAAAGCCGGAAAGATACATGAAGTGTATGGGGTACGAAGAGAAAGAACGGCAGCAGGCAGCAGGAGAAAACGCAGTTGACGTGCAAGACGGATAGAAGCCGGGAAAGACTGGCAAAAACAAAGAATGGAGGAAAAGCAAATGGCGCAGGCAATGGAAAAAGGCAGGGTTATTGAATTGCTGGAATATTACAAAGACATAGACGGTGAGTATATACAGAAAGATAATAAGTGACTTAACGGACCAATACTACAATCCCATTGGCGCTATACAATGCGACGGTCTACCAAAAGGAAAAAATAATATATCACGACAAACAGAAAATATGGCGCTTAATATTCCAGATTATGTCAGCGGCGAAATCAGAGAGTATGAAGCAAAGGTGCAGCAGTTGCAAGCCTTAAAGACACAGATTTTGCAGGAAGTTTCAAGGCTGAAACTGAAAGAAAAGCGCATTATTTTTGATTTTTACATGCACAACCTCAAATGGGAACAAGTAGCGGTACGCAATTCATACAGTGAAAGACAGTGTAAGAATATCAGAGATACAGCACTTGAAACACTTTCACAGAGGTTTGAAAAGAACCAGATTATTTCACAATTTCAGAGGATTGCATAAGCAATCATTGCCCGCCATTGCCTGCGTTTTACTGGTATAATTTAAGCCAGTGAAGCAGGCTTTAAGTCGTTATATTTGCACGTTGGCAATAGTGGGCTTTGGTGATTTTTTGAATTTACAAAGCCCATAATTTTTTATACTTCCGTAAACTGGAAGAGTTGGAAAGAATGAAAACGAACGAAAAGAGGTGAGAAGATGGGAAGACCACGGAACCCGGAACGGGACAAGTCAATGCAACGCTATCTGGACGCAGACGGCAAGATTGAAACAGCGGAACTGGCGAAGCTGGCAGGGGTGCCAGAAGTGCGGATAAGGAAATGGAAGTCAGAAGACAGCTGGGACGAAGCGCTGAAAAACAAGCCGAAAAAAAGAGGGGGTCAAAAAGGCAACAAAAATGCTGCCGGGAAAACCCCAGCAAAAAAGGGCAATAAAAATGCCGTAACACATGGGGCATTTGCGCAGGCGGGATATGAAGACATAGACCCGGAGCAGGCGGCAGCCATACAGAACATGGGCACACCGTCCGCAATGTCACAAATGATGGAGGAATTGCAGGCACTATATCTGCGCAAAGCCTATCTGGAAAGCCTATTGAAAGAGTATGAAAGCCCAGAAGCAGGCGGCTTTTACACAGATAAAATAGTACACATGATTGTACCAAAGAGCATGGAGGAAAGACAGCAGGAAGAGGACTGCGGCATGGAACACCAGCAGTGCGCAGACCCAGAGGGAAGCAAGACAGAAACATATAAAACAGCCATGAAGTCTGTCATTAAGTCCAGCCCATTTGAACGGGCAATGAAAGTGGAAGCCGAACTAAACAAGCTGCATGGGCGTATCATCAAGCAGCTGGATAGTATCAAGGCGTATGAGTTGGAGGACAGACGCTTGACGCTTGCTGAAAAGCAACTTGAATTGAACAAACAGAAGCTAACGGGAGAATTTGAGATTGACCCGGACGGAAGCACAGAAAACGACGAAATCACAGACGTTGTGGACGACGTTTGATAGGTTCTTCCGGCGGTCTGGAAGCACTGCGGGTACGGCGACGCCCAAAACCTGCCCAGATATAATTTTGAAAATTTCATTTCCGCTTCCGACCCGGTAAAAAAATAAAGGGGTAGGGGCTAAAAAAGAAAAAATGTGACCAATTCGGACACAAAAGAAAGGAGGTGCGGTTTTTGAAAGCGTACACTTCAAAGGCGGTTGCCGCTTGGCTGGATATTTCAGAACGCAGAGTGCGCCAGCTGCGTGACGAAAAGGTTATAACGGAAATCAGACCGGGACTGTACGACTTGAAGACCGTAAACCACCAGTACATAAATTATTTGCGCAAAAACAACCCGGAAAGTGAAAGCACAATAGATTATAACGCAGAACGTGCAAAGCTGGTCAGAGCAAAAAGAGAAGCACAAGAACTGGAATTGCAGCTGCGCAGAAATGAGGTACACACCACAGAGGACGTGGAACAGGTAATGACAGACACACTTGTTAGGTTCAAAACAAGGCTTATGGCTATACCTGCAAAGTTAAGCCCCATTTTATCAAAGAAAAAGGACCAGACAGAAATATTTAAGCTGCTGAAAAGCGCCATTGATGAAGTGCTGGAAGAACTTTCAGACTTTCAGACAGTGTTTGGGTATGGTGTAGACAATGAAGAAAAACACAGTTGATATGTTTACACGGATTTTCAAAGTGCTACAACCACCGCCGGAAATGACACTTTCACAGTGGGCAGATAAGTTCCGCAGACTGTCTGCCGGGTCTTCCGCAGAGCCGGGACGCTGGAAGACAGCAAAGGCGCCGTATCAAAAAGAGATTATGGACGCCATAACAGATATTACAATAAAAAAAGTCGTGATTATGTCAGCAGCGCAGGTGGGAAAGACAGACGCAATGGTGTTGAACCCTATTGGATATTATGTGCATTATGACCCATCACCGATTATGGTTATACAGCCGACAATAGACATGGCAGAGAAGTTTTCAAAAGAAAAGCTGTCACCTATGTTGCGTGATACGCCCGTACTGGCTGACCGTATAAACGAAAAGAGCCGCAACAGCGGTAACACAATCATGCAAAAGATATTTCCGGGCGGCTTCATAACGATTGCAGGCGCAAACAGCCCAACAGGACTGCGAAGCCACACAATCAGAATATTGCTTGCAGACGAGATAGACGCATACCCAGCCAGTGCAGGAAAAGAGGGCGACCCACTTTTACTGGCTTCAAAGCGTCAGACTACATTCTGGAATAAAAAGCAGGTGGACATTTCAACACCGACAGTCAAAGGGGCTTCCAGAATAGAAGTGGAGTACGAAAACAGCAGCCGGGGAGAATGGAATGCACCGTGCCCGTGCTGCGGAGAACTGCAACCGCTGGTCTGGTCAAATGTTGTGTTCGACAAAAACGACCTATCAGAAATCAGATACGCTTGCAGCAAGTGCGGCGTCATATCCAGTGAAGCAGAATGGAAAGAACACTTTATTGATGGAACCTTTGTACATGAAGACCCAGACAACCCCGTGCGTGGGTTCCACTTGAACACGCTTGCTTCCACATTGACCACATGGCAAGAAGTTGTTGAAAAGTTTCTGACGGCAAATGACCAGATGAAAAAAGGCAACGTGGAACTTATGAAAGTATGGACTAATACCGAAATGGGGCAAACGTGGGAAGAAGACGGGGAAACCATAGAAGACGACGAACTGATGAAACGCCGGGAGAAATACAAGTGCGAAGTGCCAGAAGAAGTGCTGTACTTGACAGCTGGCGTAGATACGCAGGACGACAGATTTGAAATTGAAGTTGTGGGCTGGGGTCCAGAATATGAAAGCTGGGGTATTAGGTATGCGGCAATATACGGCGACAATTCAGACATCAACAATCAAGTCTGGCAAGACCTTGACACATTCTTATTGCAGACCTTTGAAAAACCAGACGGAACGAAAATGAAGCTGTCATGCGTCTGCATTGATAGTGGAGGACACAGAACCAATCAAGTATATAAATTCTGCAAAGCCAGGTTCAATCGCAGAGTATTTGCAATCAAAGGCTCAAATGATAGCGCCGCAGCGTATATCCAGAAGCCGTCAAAAAGCAACCGTGAGGGCGCATATCTTTTCACACTGGGAGTTGATACCGGAAAAAGCCTGCTTATGGACAGACTAAAGCTGGAGGAAGAGGGACCCGGCTTTTGCCATTTTCCAAAAGAAGAGGGCAAGGGATATGACGAAAAGTATTTCAAGGGCTTAACGTCAGAAAAAAAGGTAATGCGTTACAAGATGGGCAGACCATATTTTGCATGGGAACTGAAAGACAAAGGCGAACACAAACGAAATGAAGCGCTGGACTGCCGAAACTACGCAACGGCAGCCATTGAAATTATCAACGTACCATTGAAAAAACCAGACAAAAAGAAAGACGCCACACAAGCAAAGAAAATTGTAAAACGTGGCAGAAGAAGAAGTGGAGGAATTTTATAAATGGCAGGAATTACACTGGAAACAGCAAAAAGACACCTTGACGCATGGCTGGAAGCAGAACTGGCAGTGACAAACGCCCAGTCATACACGATAGGCAGCAGGACTATGACAAAAGCCAATCTGACCGAAATTAGAAAGTCTATTGAATATTGGCAAGGGAAAGTCACTGCGCTTGAAAATGCGGCAAAATATGGCGGCAGGAACCGTGCAAAACGATTTGTACCACGGGATTTATAAAACATTGCCCGTGATTGCCCGTTTTGGGGCTTTATTTCCCCCCATTGCCCGCAAAAATGGGGTAATATTGTAGCGTGAATAAGTGAGAAAAGACAAAAAGCACCCGTGAAAAGGTGCTTTTTTCGTGCAATAAAGGAGGTGAAAGCGTGGGAATTGCAGCGGGAATTGATAAGGTAATAGCAGTCATAGCACCGCAAGCAGCACTGAAAAGAACGGTTGCAAGGCAGAAAATGCAGATTTTAGACAGCGGGTATGGAAATTATGGCGCCAGCGTCACAAAGAAATCACTTGCAGGCTGGCTTCATGCAGGCGGCAGCAGTCGTGAGGACATAGAAGACAATGTATCTGTATTGCGCCAGCGTACCCGTGATTTATACATGGGTGTGCCGCTGGCGAACGGGGCAGTCAAAACCATGCGCACCAACGTTGTTGGACGTGGGCTGCGGTTGAAATCGACCATTGACGCAGAAACGCTGGGAATTTCACCAGAAGAACGCCAGAACCTTGAAAAAAAGATTGAAAAAGAGTGGTCTATCTGGGCTGAAAGCAATGATTGCGATATGTCAAGAATAGACAACTTTTACGAGTTGCAGCAGTTGGCTTTTATGAACTGGCTTATTTCTGGGGATTGTCTGGCGGTATTGCCAGTCAAACCACGAATAAACCAGCCGTATGACCTGCGTGTGCAGCTAATAGAAGCAGACAGACTTTGCAGCCCGGACAACTGCGACACCATAGACAACAAGATTGTTGGAGGTGTAGAGGTTGACAAGTCCGGGGAAGTGATAGCGTATCACATAGCGAACCACCACCCGTTGTCATACGCATACAATGACATGAGTTGGCAGAGGGTTGAAGCATACGGACAAAAGACCGGAAGAAGAAACGTGCTTCACATGATGAACCGGGAAAGAATAGGGCAGCGCAGGGGCGTTCCGTTCCTTGCGCCAGTCATTGAAAGTTTGAAACAGCTTGGAAGATACACGGACGCAGAGCTTGTGGCTGCGGTTGTGTCTGGTATGTTTACCATTTTCATTGAAAAGGCAGACGCCAGCACAGAAGACGCCATAGGAAGTATGCTGCCGGAAGAAGTACAGGTGGACGCAGAAGACGAAAGCACCATTGAACTTGCGCCGGGCGCCGTTATCGACTTAAACGAGGGTGAGAAAGCACACGACACGAACCCCGGAAGACCAAACGCCAATTTTGGCGGCTTTGTAGAAGCAATATGCCAGCAGATAGGCGCAGCACTTGAAATTCCGTATGAATTACTTGTGAAGCGTTTTAATTCCAGCTATACAGCCAGCAAAGGCGCGCTGGAAGAAGCATGGAAAATGTTTAATATGTACCGTGACTGGCTATCAACGGACTTTTGCCAGCCAGTATATGAAGAATGGCTGACGGAAGCAGTAGCAAAAGGACGTATCAAAGCACCGGGCTTTTTTGCTGACCCGGCAATAAGAAAAGCATATTGCGGGGCAAAGTGGAACGGACCTGCAAAAGGTATGCTTGACCCGGTAAGAGAAGTCACGGCAGCAAAAGAGAGAGTGTCAAACGGCTTTAGCACCAGAAGTGATGAAGCAATGCAAATGACGGGAAGCAACTTTTATAACAATGTCGAACAGTTGAAACACGAAGAAAAAGAACTGAAAGAGGTGAAGAAAATTGCCAATGGAACCACAAACAAACAGAACACCCCAGCAGAACCCGCAGACAATGCCGGGAATGAACCAGCAGCAGGACAGCAGAACGCCGGGCAATCCTTACGGGGTGACAACAAATAAATTCTGGAACTTTATCCCGGCAGCCGGGGACAAGCCGCCGGAACTGCTTTTATACGGCGCAATAAGCAGCCAGCAGTCATGGTGGGAAGACAGGGTGACACCACAGCAATTCAATCAAGAACTTGCGGCGCTTGGTGATGTGCCGGAAATTATCGTGCGCATTAACAGCGGCGGCGGTGACGTGTTCGCAGCAAATGCGATTTTTACAAGATTGAAAGATTGTTCAGCGAAAGTGACAGTCAAAATTGATGGCTGGGCAGCTTCCGCAGCCACAATTATTGCTATGGCAGGCGACACAATCAAGATTGCCAGAAACGGTGTATTTATGATACATGACCCCGCAATGACAGTCTGGGACACTTTCAGAGCAGAAGACTTTTTGAAGATGGCTGATGAACTGAAAGTGATTAAACAAAGCATTGTCAATACATATGCCAGCAAGACTGGCAAAAAGACAGAGGACATAGAACAGCTTATGTCAAATGAAACATGGTGGACGGGCGACATTGCCGTTGAAAACGGCTTTTGTGATGAATTGATGTTTGAAGACAGCACAACAGTTGTTGAAAATTCTTCAAAAATCGTTGTCAATTCAGTGCCTATTGACGTTTCCATGTTCAAGAGTATTCCAACCCAGTTATTAAACAGCCCGCACAATCAAAATCCGGGTAGTTTAGTAAATAGTGCAACAGAACCTATCAACAAGCCACAGGAAAAGGAGGAACCACAAATGGCAGTACCAGAAAACAAAATCACAACGGTTGACGCACTAAAAGCCGCATACCCGGATTTAGTAGCGACAATCCAGAATGAAGCAGCAGCCACAGAACGTGCCAGAATTAAAGGTATTGAAGACTTGGCAAATGGCAACTATGACGCAATCGCAAAGGACGCAAAGTTTGACAACCCTATTTCTGCGCAGGAAATGGCAGTTAAAATCATTTCAGAGCAGAACAAAGCGGGCGGCAACTACATTCAGAACCGCCAGCAGGACGCAGAAAACAGCGGTGCAAACGGCGTGCAGGGAGCAGCACCGGAGGACAACGCAGGAGAGAACGGCAAGAACGTGTTTGACGCCGCTATTGACAAGTTGTTTCCAGATGAGAAATAAGGAGGTACAAGCAAATGGGTGAATATGCAGTAGAAAAAAGAGAAATCACACCGAAGAACTTTTTTGCTGGTGATTTTCCAACAGTACCGGAAACCGGAACAGCAAATGCAGCTATCAAGGAATATGCACCAGTAATGATTGACACTGCGAATGACAACAAGATTATTCCAGTTGCAAAAGGAAGCGAAGCAAGCGCAATCGGTATTGCTGCTGCGGCAGCAGGAAACGGCGAACCAGTAACATATTACATGACAGGTGAGTTTTTCGCTGACGCATTAGCACTTGAAGCCGGGGCAGATTTAGCAAAAATCAAAGAAGCACTGCGAAAAGTATCAATCTTTTTGAGATAAGGAGGAAAAACAACAATGGCAAATGAAGTATCTATTTACGAACCACGAACAATGGGCAGAGTGGTTCAGAAATTACCGCCCGTGCGTACTTTTTTTAGAAGTACATTTTTCAAGCATGAAGAAACATTCGTAACAAAGAATGTTGATGTTGATTTCAAGAAAGGAAGCAGAAAGGTTGCACCGTTTGTCAGCCGTGTAATTGGTGGAAAGGTAGTGCCAAACACTGGCTATGAAACAAAGACCTACACGCCGCCTTTAGTTGCACCGGAAAAGGTCACAACGGTTGACGACCTTTTACAGCGCAGACCGGGTGAAAGCCTTTATTCTGGCAGAACACCTGCAGAACGTGCAGTGCTTAAAATGGCTGATGATTTCAAGGAACTGCGAGAAATGATTTTACGCCGTGAAGAGTTAATGTGCGTACAGACCATTTTTACTGGCACAATCCCTATCATTGGCGACGGAGTAAATGAAGTGATTGACTTCTCTTTTACAAACAAAGAGAAAATCACAACGGCAGCGAAGAAGTGGACTGCTGACACTTCCGACCCTATCGCAGATTTGAAGCGCTGGCACGAAACCGTACAGAAGACCGGATTTGTAAACTGCGATATTTGCGTTATGGGTGGCGACGTTGC
>OHGR01000708.1_pt1 | contig 12364 bp, 8 predicted proteins | sample 1567911 | NCBI WGS metagenome assembly OHGR01 (sample SAMEA3879552, study PRJEB24766) | human gut metagenome | biome: human-associated habitat; feature: feces | place: USA | collected 1985/1987
GCGACGCGCGCCAGCCATTCGGGCCTTTACGAACATATCGTTCTGGGACGCGGTCTCCAGCCGCGCGACGGCTATTTCCTGCGGGCGGAGAGTTTCTACAACGTGGCGACGGAAATCGAAAACGTCGCCGACGGCGTACTGAAATATTACGGCGACAAGTCGCTGCACCAGCAGTCGCACGGCGAAAGTTTTCTGGCGCTGCTCGGACACCGGCTCTTCGGACACGGACTTTATATTTTCGACGAGCCGGAAGCCGCACTGTCCCCCTCGCGCCAGATGTACATGCTGTGCCGGATGAAGCAGCTGGCCGAGCAGGGATCGCAGTTCATCATCAGCACCCACTCGCCGATCGTCATGTCCTACCCCGGCGCCGAGATATACGAAATCACGGACCGCGGACTGGAACCGACCGAACTGGAGGAGACCTCCCACTTCCGGCTGATGAAGCGTTTTATCCTCGACCGGCGGGGAATACTGCGGCAGATGGAGCTGGAGAAGGAATAGCCCCCGAATTAAGTTCGGGGGCTATTCCTTATTCGGAGTGCGCACCGGACATAGCATCGAATAAAGCGCCGGACAAAAGAGCGCAAACAAAAACCACCCGGCTCCTGCGAGTCGGGTGGTTCTATATTGCCGGAGGGCTGTCCCGCCCGTTATGCGGCGGTTATTCGCCCTTGGCGGCTTTCCAGAGCGGGAAGTATTTGTCGTACTTCTCCTGAATGCCGGGTTCGTCGCGCAGACGGAAGCAGAGCTGCTTGAGCATGTCGAGCGTATTGAAGTCGTCGGCTTTCAGCTCGTGGGCCTTCTCGAACCACGGAATAGCCTCCATATAGACCGCATTGGCGGCTTTCAGGTCGGCATCGTAAGCGGCCTGACTGCTGTACTGCTTCTCGTTCATCACCTTGTTCATCTCGTCGGCCTTGATCGTGTAGAACACGCCCAGATAGTAGTTGCCTTCGAAGAGGTCGGGTTTCAGTTCGACGACCTTCCGGAACGATGCGATGCTTTCGTCGTACTGCTTCAGCGCGAAGAAGATACGGCCGCGGCCGAACCAGAGGTCCACATTCTCCGGATTGCTCTCGATAGCCGCGTCGATCAGCGCCACCAAGTCGGCGGGGTCGCCCACCGAATCCTCAGGATTGGTATAGAGCTGCACCAAACCGTCGAGAATACGCTCGTTCTTCGGGAACTTCTTGATACCGGCGACCAGCGCATCCTTGGCTTTCAGGACATTGGCCTTGTCGGCGTCCTTCTGACCGTAATAGCAGTGGAAAAGGTAATAGTAGATATTGCCTTCCTCGTCGTTATAGCCCAGTTCGAGCGCCTTGTTCAGGTAATCGGCACCGATGACGAACGAAGCGGGGTTCGCAGCGCCGTCCACCGTGCGCAGGTAACCCGCATAGTAGAGCAGCGCGGGTTCGGGATTGCCGTGAGCGGGGCTGGACTGGGCTTCGAAAGCCAATGCATAGGCGTCGGCGGCATCGGCGTAATTGCCGGTGTCGATACCCGTGTTACCCACCTGCGAGCAGAAGTCGCTGATCTGCTTGAGACCCTCCTTGACCTTATCGGCCGTCTTGGGGTCCATTTCGTAAGCCTTGTTATAGGCTTCGATAGCCTTGGCGGGAGCGTCTTCAATCACCCACTGTGTCTGGCTCCAAGTCGCGATCTTGCCGTCCTTGATATATGCCGTGAACCAAGGATAGACCCAAGCCTCGTAGGGAACGTTGACGAGCGTCACCGATTCGGTCGAGGCGGGTTCGCCGACGGCCAGCTTGAGCATCGCGGCGTCCATATTGACGAAAAGGTTCTTCGTCGGTTCGATAGCCGCTTCATAGAAGGCTTTGCCGCGGTTGATCCACGTCGCAGCCTTGGCGCCCTTCTTCGCATCGGCGATGTCGGCGTCGCTCTTCTCGATCTTGGATACAAGCGCCGACTTGTTTACTTTCTGGGCCTGAACGGCAGTAACTGCTACGAGAGCCACCGCAAGGACCGTCAAAAATACTTTTTTCATAACAGATTGAATTTTAATGTTTTAAAGTCATTTCTTCGTTACTCCTCCGCCGGACGGTCCGCTTCGGGAGTGGCGTCATTCCCGGTTGCAGCGACCTCTGCGGATTGTACTTCTTCGTCTTCATCACCCGCTGCCGGCACGGCCATCACCGAAGCAATGGCGTCGCCCTCGCGCAGGTTGATGATACGCACGCCCTGCGTCGCGCGGCCCGCAAGGCGGATCTGCGACACTGCCGTACGTATGGTAAGTCCCGAACGGTTGATAATCATCAGGTCGTTGTCGTCCGTAACGGCCTGAATGGAGATAAGTTTGCCGGTTTTCTCCGTTACATTGATCGTCTTCACACCCTTGCCGCCGCGGTTGGTGATGCGGTATTCGTCCAGATCGGTACGTTTGCCGTAACCGTTCTCACTCAGCACCAGTACGTCCTGCTTCGAATCGGGTTCGACACATATCATGCCGACAACTTCGTCGCTCTCCTCGATCGAGATGCCGCGGACACCCGCACCGACACGTCCGATAGGACGCACCGTGCTCTCGTTAAAGCGGATGGCCTTGCCGTCGCGGGCCGCGATCATCACCTCGGCCTGACCGCTGGTGAGCTTGGCCTCGATCAGCTGGTCGCCCTCGCGGATGACGATGGCGTTCACGCCGTTCTGACGCGGACGCGAGTAGGCTTCGAGTTTGGTCTTCTTGATCGTACCGTCCTTGGTACACATGATGATGAAGTTGTTGTTGACGTACTCCTCGTCGTTCAGACGCTTGACGTTGATGTAGGCGCGGACCTTGTCGTCGGGTTCGATCTGGATGACGTTCTGGATGGCACGGCCCTTCGAAGAGCGGGCGCCTTCCGGAATCTCGTACACCTTGAGCCAGAAGCAGCGGCCCTTCTCCGTGAAGAAGAGCATCGTATTGTGCATCGAGGCCACGTAGATATGTTCGATGAAGTCTTCGTCGCGCGTGGCGCTGCCCTTGGCGCCGACGCCGCCGCGGTTCTGCGTGCGGTACTCGGCAAGCGGCGTACGCTTGATATAGCCCATGTGCGAAATGGTGATGACCATGTCGTCGTCGGCGTAGAAGTCTTCGGGGTTGAACTCCTCGGAAGAGTAAACGATCTCCGAGCGGCGTTCGTCGCCGTATTTCTCCTTGATTTCGAGCAGCTCGTCCTTGATGATCTGCATCTGCATGCCGACGTTTTCGAGCACCTCCTTGAGGTAGGCGATCTGCTTGGTAAGTTCGTCGCGCTCGGCGATCAGCTTGCCGTATTCGAGTCCGGTCAGGGCGCGCAGGCGCATCTCGATAATGGCGGAAGCCTGAATGTCGCTCAGGTTGAAGCGCTCGATCATCGTCTGCTTGGCGGCGTCGGGCGTCTGCGACGAACGGATGATGTGCACGATCTCGTCGATGTTGTCCTGCGCGATCAGCAGACCCTGCACGATATGCAGGCGTTCCTCGGCCTTCTTCAGGTCGAAGCGCGCACGGCGCACCACCACGTCGTGGCGGTGATCGACGAAATGCTTGACCAGATCGCGCATCGGCAGCATCTGGGGACGGCCGTTCACCAGCGCGATATTGTTCACTGCAAACGAAGTCTGCAGCGGCGTATTCTTGAAGAGCGTGTTCAGCACGACGCTGGCGACGGCGTCGTGTTTGAGAATGATGATGATGCGAAGGCCGTTGCGGTCCGATTCGTCGTTGATGTAGGAGATGCCCTCGATCTTCTTCTCGTTCACGAAAGAATGCTCCTTGCAGAACAGCTTGGTACCTTGGATGATCTCATCGGCGGTCTTCAGGCCCCATGCGTTCACGTGGCGGGCGGCGAATTCCTGTCCGAAGCCCGTCGTTCCGCTAGGGTTCAAGGTGTAGACCACGTATCCGAGAGCGGCGTACATATGCATGGAATAACGCATCTCCAGCGCACGGTTCGTCGGGGAAGTACCGCCATAGTAATAAACGATCATCGGATATTTCTTATTCGGATCGAAATGAGGCGGTAGGTAATAACGGCCTTGGATAGTCGTACCGTCATCCGACTTGAAGTTCCAGTCGTGTACCTCGCCCAAGGCGATATCTTTTAATTTATCTTGCGAGAGATCATACACCAAGCGGTTCTTTCCACCTTTCAGGTCGTAAGCGTAAAGGCGGTTGGCGTTGGATGCGCTCTGTCCGTAATAGAAAAGAACCGGGGCGTTGTCGGCCAACGCATACGACATGATAATATCCTCGGAGGCGGCTACTTGCTTGATCTTTCCGTTTGCCGGGTCGCACGTATAGATCCGTTGATAATCCTCATCCTCACAGAGGATATAGATTTGCCCGTTGAAGCGGTTCCATACGGCATCGATCACGTTCGGATTGAAGTCCTTGGTGAGAGGGGAGGCTTTACGGCTTGCCAGATCGTATAGGAATAACTGCCCGTCGTACGAGTTGGAGATCTGTCCTTGCTTGATATTTTGTCCGATCCCGTCGAAAGCGTCGCCTGCCCCAGCTACCAATAACTGTTTACCGTCGGGCGAGAAGGCGGCTTGGTTTACGTACGGGGCTTTCTCCCAGATCGTATCGATCGCCATGGTCTGCAAATCCAATTTATAAAGGGAGTTGCGGGAGTGCGGTAAGGAGGTGTACACCCGGTCGCTGGTGCTGAACAATAGATAGCGGCTATCAGCGCTGATATCATTGATATAAGTGTCCGTATGCCCGAAAGTAAGTTGCTCGTACAAACCTGTTTTTAAGTCATACCGCCAGATAAAGGAGCGGTCACGGAAATCCGGGATACGGTCTGCCGGCTCTAATACACGGATCAATTCCGTCCCTTCCTTGGGACCTTCCTCTTCTACGGTATAGAGAAGCGTGGACTCATCGGGGGTGAATACGAACCGCCCTTTCGGAAGGTTCGGGACTAATACCGTTTGTTGGTAGGTCGCCGGATCTACGGTTACCAACTCCGTACCGTCCAGACCGGTGCGGGTGTAATACAATCGATTGCTTTTAGGCATCCATTTGGCGGTTGTCAAGAAACTTCCGTCTTGCAATAAGACCCGTCCCGTAGCGGCATCCATCAATTGCCCGTACGATTCGCTCTTGCCCTCCGGGAATCGATTGACGTATTTTACCAAGGCATACTTCCCGTTCGGGGAGACACTTACGCCTTGGAAATCCTTTCCTTCTAGGATATTCAGAAGGGTGTAGCGTTTCTCCGGGTTCAAGGAAGCTACGACTTTCGCTTCCGCCTCGCTCTTGAAGGTAGCCTTTAGGCTGGGAGGACAAGTGTCTGTTTCCGCTGTCAGGTATTTAACGACTACTTGATAGCGGCGGGGTTCCATCACCAACTCGGAAGAGGCTCCGACCGGTTTATCATTGACGAATACTTCGAACGCCCCGGGACCCGATATATCGAGCGTGCCTTTTACGTACCGGTCGCTGTTCAAGAAGAAAGAAAATAGATGCAGGGCATATCCCTTTTGCGGGGCGGCGAAGGTGATCGCGCCTGCCGTGTCGGCGTCGAGTACCGTGGCGTTCGCAAGCGTTTGCTCGAACGGTAAGGTCGCTTTTAATAGATTCTTCGCCTCGAAAGGCTTGCCGTTTACGTTGAGGCTGTCCGCTAGGATCGGCTTGTTGACCGTGAACGGGCCTGCGTGCTGGAATTGCGTTACTTTCACGTCTTCCATGGCGTAAAGCGAAAGGGCGGAAAGAAGCAATGCCGGAATTAAGTTAGTTTTTCTGTTCATATATAATTAGTTTAGGATAAACGTTTTCCGCAAACGATGTAAAGCTGTTCGGTATCCTCTACGACGAGCGGAAGAAGATAAGGCTCCATCAATGCCGCCACCTCTCGGGCCGGGGGCAAGGGCAGCGATAATCGATCGGCGTGCCGATGGTGGTGCGTATTGATCTTTTCCTTGCTCTCGCTGTGGCAGATAACCAATTTACCGCCGGGCACGAGCAAGTCGCTCATATGCTCGATCAACCGTTCCGGCCGCATGAAATGCGGGTAAGCGCTATATAGGATAATATAGTCGAATCCTTTCCCCTCGTAGCTCATAGCGTCCTCTTGGAGGAACTCGATGAGCGGATGATCCGGATATTTCATGCGTGCTTTCTCGATCATTTGGCCCGCTATATCGATAGCTACGATTTGGCGGGGTTCGTACGGCAGCAGGTAACTTTCCAATATCCCCGTGCCGCAACCGACATCGAGGATGCGGGCGTTCTGCCGCAGGTTGGTACGATCCAATATCGTCCGGATCTTTCCCGGATCATGTACGCAGACAGCATCCCAGCGTTCCGCCATCGTATCAAAAAAGATCTCTATTTGATTCATGATAATTGTCCTTCCCATAGAAAACAATCGCTGAACAGGGATTGTTCCTTGAAATGGGTTGGTTTTTCGAACAAACCGAACACGGACGATCCGGAGCCGGACATGGCGGCATATAAGGCGCTTCCCTCGTATAAGGTATCCTTGATCCGCTCGATCACGGGATGCTTCGGGAATACGCTTCGCTCGAAATCGTTCACCATCCGCTCTTTCCATTCGGATACCGGTAGCCGGATGATCTCTTTCAAGGAGGTCTCGGGCGCGGCGGGTGTTACCATCGAATAGGCTTCGGGAGTGGAGACGGCTACATCCGGTTTTACCAAGCATAGATAATAATCCTTCAAGGACAAGTCCACGGGCTCGAATTGGTTTCCCGTGCCGGTCGCGAATACCGGCGTGTTACGGATAAAGAACGGGCAATCGGCTCCGATGGTGGACGCTATCGCCTCCAACTCATCCGGGTGAATATCCAAACCGCAGAAATCATTGACCAGCTTCAACATAAAGGCGGCATCGGCGGAACCTCCTCCAAGCCCGGCGCCAAAAGGTATCGCTTTCAACAAATGGATCTCTAGCGGGGGAATCTCGTATCTCGTCTTTAGGGCGTTCAACGCTTTTATGACGAGGTTCTTCTCTTGGGGAGCGTCTACCGGGATTCCGGTTTGCGTGAAACTGGGCTGATCCGAGGCGACGATCTCGAGGGCATCCTTCACGGGGATCGGATAGAAGATGGTCTCTATATTATGATAACCGTCCGGACGTTTGCTTACCACGTTCAGACCTAGGTTTATCTTGGCATTCGGGAAACAGATCATAGTATTTAATGTTTGTTTTATATGATACGCGAAGATAATGTTTACCGATCAGAATTACCTTAATCTGATGGGCAAATAGGATAATCACACCAAAATTTCTCCATAAGTGTCATACCGCCAGCGACCTGTTTCTCCATATCCATTAGGATGCCCATAATTAAATGCCTGCTTAAAAGAAAATCCCTCCGACCCGCCCTCATTCTCTTTATAGTCAGTATGCGGTAGTAACAATGCAACCTGTGGCTTGAGCTTGTAACAATACTGAGCATTACGATTCTTTTTGCGCTATGCTCCGCTCTCGCTTCCATTCGCAGTAGGTTCGACAATTCATTCTCAATTGCCAGAGATATACTCGCCCTATTTAAAAAGAACTACCTGAATTATGCTTTATATCAGTTCCGTCAACCAATTTAGCTGTTGGATCTTCACGTCCAATTCACGTAATTGCTTGGAATATGAATCTATTTCTTTTTGTAAATCTGCCACATTTATTGTGCGGACATAACGGATTTCATTTGCCGAATAACGTTCTAAACTGCCCGTTGCCGATTGTGTGACGGAACGAAGGACGGAGATGCGCAATGCTAAGATATCTTTCTTTGCGATCATTTCCGTAAGGCTTGTACCTTCTGCAAGGGTAGCCATGTTGGTTCGGTTGATTCTGAAAATCAGTGTCTCCAAATCATTCAGATTATTATTCAACTCATCCATAAGCCCCCGTGGATCTTCTGCGGGCTCTTCACCTTCTTGAATCCGGGCATTGTTTTTTAGCCGGACTTCCAGTTGTGATATTCTTTTTTGTAAATCAGCTCGTAAGCTGAGAGCTTCTGCTAATTTCATAATTCGGTATGTTTTTAATGTTTGCTGTTCTTGCTCTTTTGGAATTGCATACCCGATCATGAAGAGGGCTGCTTCCAGAGAACGCATGTCTTTAAATTGGCATTCTGGGAAGTTTAATACTTCTTTTAATAGCCAATTGGCTTTAAGGTTGCATTCAATATGGATTTTTCCTCGATCAAGTTTAGAGAATTTGTAAATGTCGCTGTTAGGATTCCGATTAACCTCCGGATTTCGGGCATCACCATAGGCGAATTTTAATGAAGAAGGGACACCGCCTTGTTTCTGCTCTATACAATATAGTTTCACCAAATAGCATAAAGCGGCTCCTACACGACTATCGTAGATGATAAAATCATTTATATATAAAGAATAAATCTTGGTGAATCCTGAGTTCATAATAATTATCTCATCCTTTATATCTAAAGAGTCACGGGTTAAGACCCCTTCTGCCTTCATTAGATAATTCACAAGGTTGGTTTGTGCCTTGATCCTTTCTTGATTTTCCCGTATAACGCCTCCCCATTTTAATATATCGAGGCAAGCATCTTGGCAAGCTTCGTTGTCATTATTTCGGATACTCGCTTTAAGTCGTTTGGCATAACTTTCCAATAAGGCATTGTTTTCCTCCCAATTTAGACCTCCCCATTTATATTTGTGGCAAGCATCATAAAAAGAGGTACATTGCCATTCCTCCTTCTCTTTCTGATTGTAATATGAATGGGTGAAATTAGATAGTTTATCACGAAGCCACTGGATAAATCCAGATACATACTGATCGTTTAGGAATTGTTCTTTTGTCATAACAACAGATTTTGTGTAAAAATAAATATTTTATTGTATATAATAATGTTGTAAGTATATTTTTGAGTTTAATTTTAGTTTTCTTCTTGCGGGCATAGCTGTAGGCATCACGCGTAAAAGAGTAGGTTTGACGTTTTGACATTCTGTAATCTAAACTCCCGGAGAAGCGTTTTTTCCGGGCTAAGGTACGCCTTGTTTCCGAAAATGGCATAGAATAATAGCATCTGGTTGTCTTGTAGTGTTTTATGGAAATAGGCCTTTTTATTCTAGCGAGATTAATTCATCGTATCTCATATTTTTAGGTGAAAATAGCCATTTTATACGGGTGTATCGATCAATTCTATAGGATGCGAGGGCTGTTTCTTCCGTATGTATCGCCTAATACATACGGTTGCGTTACCTAATACATACGGTCGTGTTGCCTAATACAGCCTTTTGTGTTACCTAACTCTATTACTTTTGAGTCCAAACAGGGGTGTTTAGGCAAGAAAATGAGGGAAAACGTATGATTTCATCATAGGTCTCTCCCTCTTTTTCTCTATTTGTAAAAAGGTCTTGACATCGTTATTCTGTTATTTCGATCATAATGTCAAGATTATCTCATTTTCGCTTACGGTCTCTATAATCGATACTTATTTATCCTTTATGATTTCATGGAGCATGGCAACCTTTTCTTGCTCGGCCTTTAATAATCGTTCGTAAAGCTCGACTATTTTATCGATGGGATTGAATGTTTGATTTTGAACATTTCCGCTTGCGTTATCTTGCCACGTGCCGGAAAAAATATTGATAGATGTCCCTTCATTCAATTCCGTGATCGCCTCTATCGGAATATCCAAAGCTTTCGTGACCTTTTCCAATACCTCAGGTTCCAATTCGTCTTTTTTCTCGTAGCCGGATAAGGTGGCTTGTGATACCCCAATTTTGTCGGCGAGCACTTCTTGTTTGATGCCTCTCCATTCTCTCCAACGTTTTAAGTTGGCTCCATGACTATTTCTTTTGGTAAATGTTGTTTCCATGTCAGTTTTTATTGATCCTGTCACAAAAATAAGTATTAAATCTGAGTTATCTTACTATCATGTCAGATATCCGGGGTAACCGCACCCAATTTTATTCATAGCCAGAGAAACATAAATTCATCGTAATTTGTTAGGTGTCTATCATGATGATCCTGCATTACCGACAATACGTAGCCAGATATATCATTTATGCCTGTCATCTAATAATATTAGTCGTGATATTGATATTTTATCAGTGGGCTTGATGGTATATCGGCAGACGGTAAGCTTATTTTGTCTGCGAATAGTAAACATAGAAATCGATGGAAACTCAAAATCAATATCCTCAAAAGGATTATTCCGAGATAATAAGCTTATCCCATCAAGTAATTGGTTTGCCGGTAAGGAAAGCGCAGATGTTATTGAAGGATCTGGATTTATGTATGATCACTTATACGTGGAATGACGTAAGCCAGATTACATTGGAAGTCGTGTTCAAAACCTCCACGCTCACTTGCCTTTTTAATCAAAACGACATTTGTGAAGCTGTATATCAATTCTTAACTGATAATAAGGATCTAATGAAATATATAAGCCACTGCGTTAAGACCTATACATATGATTTCCTTTTGGATGGCTGGACCACGGATAAATGCCACATTTCAATATGCCGTTCCGAAAATCAAGGGTGTTTTTTATTAATATTACCGCTAAAAAAGATTTTATGAATAAGGCATATTGTAGCTGTTTCGCTACTTCTCTTTTTCAAACGAACTTTTAGTGTGTTCCAATGACGATGGGTTTCAGTCATCAAAAAGAAAGGCGCGGTAAATCAAGTTTACAGCGCCTTCCATTTATTTAGGGTTATGAGCTTTATTAAGGCTCCGCGATCATCTCTTTAGCGATTATCTCGGCCTCGGCTTTATCGGCGTCCTTTTGGATGTTCGGCAATTCAAGGCCGTAGCCTTTGATCCGGTCCTCACGTTTCAACATCAAGGCGATGAAGAGGGCGAGTACACCGAAGCAGGTGAAGACTGCCATCGGTATCGTATAGTCGTAAGCCGGTTTGCCCGTACCATTGTCTATTTTGCAATACGTATCCAATATCCAGCCGATTAATAAGGGAACCATACTCAGACCGATATTCTGTACCCAGAAAATCAAGGCATAAGCCGTGCCTAATTGCTTCTCCGGGATAATCTTCGGAACAGATGGCCACATCGCCGATGGAACCAAGGAGAAAGCGATACCCAATACGATCATCACGATTGTCGCGAACCACCACTGATTCAAGATCGGAAGCGTGAATAATAAATGCACGCCGATCAACATCAAGGCACCATAGATCATGATCGTCGCCCCTTTACCCTTGCGGTCGTATAAGTTACCGAAGAACGGAGTCAGAAGAATCGTGCCGAAAGGTAAGATAGCCGGGATGTTTCCCGCCAACTCCGGATCTACGTTATATTTATTGACCATCAAGTCCGTAGCGTATTTCAAGAAGGGGAATACGGCCGAATAGAATAATACGCAAAGCAGAGCGATCAACCAGAAACCCTTATTGGTAACGATCAATAAGATATCTTTCAAACGGAAAGGCTCTTCCTCCTCGGCTTGCTCGATAGCGTCCATCGAAGCGTCCAGCTTGCGATCCATCACGCAAAATACGAGGAAGGCGATCAAACCGATACACAACATACAAAGACAAAGCAAGATAGGAGCGGAGATACTACCGAAGTACTTGGCGGCGGGAACCGTGATAGATAAAGCCAAGGCCGTACCCAAACGAGCCGTAGCCATCTCCAAGCCCATAGCCAACGCCATCTCTTTTCCCTTGAACCACCGTACGATAATCTTAGATACCGTGATACCGGCGGTCTCCACGCCGACACCGAAGATTGCGTATCCGAGGGCGGCCACCATCACTTGCGCTTTCCATCCGAAAAGCTCTCCTTCCATCGTAAACGCGTCCGAGATGGCGTAATATTTAATGGAACAACCGATAATCATCAAGATACAGGAAGCGACACCCGTGAAACGGACACCCATCTTATCCAGAACGATACCACCAATAATCAACATGAAAAGAAATACGTTGAACCAACCGTAAGCGCTGGTGAACCAACCATATTCCGTACTCGTCCAGCTTAGCTGTTCTTCCAACATCGGTTTAAGCGGAGCCATTACATCCGTAAGGAAGTATCCGCAAAGCATCGTGAATGCCGCCAAAGCGAGTACACTCCAGCGTGCGACTTTCGAGTCGCTTAGTTTCTGATGAATTTTTTCTATCATGATATTTGTTTTATAGAGTTATATTATTTGTATTCGTCTTCTTTCATGAACAAGGGGAGAGCGTCCGCTACGATAAAGGTGCTTCCGCCGATAAAGATCAAGTCATCCTTATCGGCACTTTTTAACGCTTTCTCGACCGCCTCTTTCACCGTTTCGCAAAGGACTCCGGGCAGTCCCTTCCGCATGGCTTTCATGGCGAAATCCTTTACGGGCATCGCTCTCTCCACGGAGGCTTGCGTGAAGAAATAAGAAGCATCTGGTGGCATCAAGGATAATACGCCATCGATAT
>OHGR01000724.1_pt1 | contig 12087 bp, 10 predicted proteins | sample 1567911 | NCBI WGS metagenome assembly OHGR01 (sample SAMEA3879552, study PRJEB24766) | human gut metagenome | biome: human-associated habitat; feature: feces | place: USA | collected 1985/1987
GAGCTTCACAGAAGCTCACTCCAGTTTTATTTGGGTTTCAAACATAGGAACTATTTCTCTCCATGGCTCAAAAAACCTTTTCCTCCGCATATTTTTGTCAGCATAGAACCTTTTGAAAAGGTAATGGTTGCTAATGATGAACAATTCATGAAAGCCGCTTTGTTTATCGCCTTTACACTCGCTGGGATGTTAATGGATTTTAATGGACACTCGTAAAATGCATATTCTCCTATCGTTTCCACATTTGAGGAAATTATTATCGACTTCAGTGAATTTTGATAAAATTCACTGTCGTTAATGATCGTTAATGTATGCGGTAATATAAGATTCTCAATGGTTTTCATTTTATAAAAAGCCTTTGTCGGAAGCTCTGTTAGGTTCACTTCTTCAAGATCGAGATTCTTTAGGTTTATCATATTCTGGATTGTCAAAAAATCCTCGGCATCTAATTCCCCTATTATTTTCATGGAAATAATAGATTCGGGATTTAATTCTTTATCAACCAGTACATCAGATAATCCTCCCTTTTGAACGACATGAACGGTTACATAAGATGCCGCTTTTTGATTGATGATGATTTTTTCTGAAAGGCTATATTCCGTATTTGTAAATAAAATCTCCGCACTTCGAGATTGATTAGGCGAATTAGTAGCTATTTTAAAATATTTTGTATGTGTCGAGATAGCCCGTGTCCATGTTTCTTTTATCCAATCTACATCAGATGGAATCGTTACTTGAAAATCAACATTGCTATTTATTTCCACCTTTATCGTTTCCCCATCACCTGAAACATCGTATTTATTTTGTGTCAGTACAATAGTAGGCTCTTCTCCCGCTTGATAAATAGTTATGGTTTCGGACAATCCGTCGCTAAAAACAGTAATCGTTCCTTCCTGCTTTTCAAAGTCTGTATTTTGGGCAACATCAAATGAAAGCATTGTTGTCTGAAGTGCGCGAGTTTCCTTGAGTGTTACCCAATCCTTGCAGTCTTTTCCTATTTCATATTCATAGTCGATATTGGCTTTGACTTCAACTATCGCAATTCCTCCATTGGAGTCCATTTCAATTTTGGACGATGTAACAGTCAAGGCATCCTTTTGTTTCTGCGTTACGACAAGTTTAGTCGAAACCGATCCACATGTAAAAGTAAACGTTGCATTTCGTTCATCTGGATCATTATTCTCTGTTACCTCGAAAGTGATTTGTTCGTTGTCTCCTCCACTCGTTTTAGATGCCGTACACCAAGATTCGCCGCCCGTCAGTTTCCATTGAGCATTTGTGGAAGTTCCGCTATAATTGAGATTAAGCCAAACAGTTTCCGATCCTCCCGTTGATTCAAAGGTCAATGCGTCGGGGGTCAGCCACATTCCTGTTACGGATGATTCTGGATTTGGGTTGGGGTTGTCTTCTGTTTCGCTTTTCGAGCAACTGCAAATCATCATTGCAGTAAGCACAAATAAAAATAATTTTTTCATAGTAAGATTATTTAAGTTGAACAAGTGTTTCAAGTCTTACCGTATCAACTCCTGTTGCGGTGGGTTATATGCAAAAAGAAAGTGTGGAGTTGTTCGCTTATCCACATAGAGGTTCTGACAAAACCTTGGTACAAATAAGCAAATCCCCACACTTGGCAGTATATATCGGGATGATATATAGCTACACAAATGAAGAGTGTCTGTCTTGCTTACTCCCGTACCTATTGAAACTGTCAGATTTCTATGTGAGAGTAAACGCGAAACACTTTCACGTTACTAATATGTTAGTTACCTATTCGGTAACGACACAAAGATAGAAAATGTTTCTAAAAGACAGAACACTCTATGGAAATTTGCTGCGCTTTTATTGTGCAAAGTTCTTGAAAACAAAGTTTCTATCCAATAGTCGGGAGTATGGAATCGAAACTTTGTTAGTTGTAAGTTGGGTTAATCGTTCCCGCAGATTTCTTGTATTACGCCGTCCATGTAAATAGCCTGCCCGCTGGATTGTCTGCCCCACCAGTAGCAACCGTATTCCTCGATGATAACCTCGCCTTGCGCTTTCAGTCGTTCGGCCAGCCATGAATCAATCAGCCACCATTCCATGACATCATCCACGAACGGATAAAGATATTCTTCGGAAATAAGGTTTGCCCGTATCATTTCCTCGATAACCGTGCTTTGATTCTTCAAAACACAATTCTGTACTACTCGTTGCGCATTCATATAATCGGTTGTTGTGAGTTCATGCGTATTAGCCATCGGTTTGCAAAATTTGTGTGGTCAGCCTGTCGTTCCTCGGTGCAATTCTCCATTCCGTTTTCTGTCGGGTACGCACTATGCGATTCAATGCGGAGAGTTTTGTTGCAGTAATAGTACGGGATAAATTGCTTTGTACTTGTGTCAAATGCAAAATTCATTTCTGTATTCTGCGCAAGTTTACCTTTAGATTCGTAGTATTCTACCAGCGAAATAAGGTTGTACTTTCCATTGCGCCCAATCATTGCGGCACGTAAGCGTGTGTAAACTCCGTTTCCGTGGTCGATTCTGTAAGCCCGCACGGCTAACAAGGCTTGCAGAATTTCTGTCGCCCTTTCATTTAATGTTTTCATGGTCTGTAAAGTTTAGAGTTATTCCCCATTACTTGTAAAAAGATAACTCCATTCATAACCAACTAAAAAGGCGGCATATCTCCATGTAAAAATAACTTTTTGATTCTATATAATTCCGATAATTTTATGCTGTTATATGGTTTCGGGCATAAATAGGGAGCGGTCTGTTTTATGTGGAATCCTATTAAATGGTAAGTAAAAAATTCGATTTTTCATCCGAAAAGGGGGAGGGGTGAAAAATAGGGATTGTCCGCTCGGTCGGGGTATCTCGGTTTGTTTGTCTGCAAGTGACAACCTTTTCAGAAAAGGATATTTTATAGACCCTTTCACAAAGTTTGTCACCTTTTTGTTGCGGGACAATTTCGGCATAAATCGCACGATATGTGGAATGGATGATAAATAGGTTTACCCAAAACTACCCTATAACAGAAAGAATCGCTATCTTTGCCGAAAAGCAAGTGTACCATGTCTTATAAACCGCCTTACACCATTACGCCGAAGATCACGAATTTGGTTGCACAAATCAGCGAAGCAATCGGCGGCTATTATGCGCACGAAAATCTGCGTCTGCATCGTGTCAATCGAATCAAAACGATTCACGGCACGCTGGCTATCGAGGGCAACACGCTTTCGACGGAGCAAGTTACGGCGGTATTGGAGGGAAAACCCGTCGTTGCTCCTATTAACGAGGTGCAGGAGGTGCGCAATGCCCTCAAAGCGTATGAATTGCTCGACACGCTCGACCCCTGTAAAGTCGATGATCTGTTAAAGGCTCACGCCACGATGGAGGCGGGATTGATCGACGAAATCGGTTGTTTCCGCAAAGGCGGTGCGGGTGTGGTGTCGGGGAAAACGGTTATCCATTATGCGCCCGATGCCGAACGTGTGCCGTTTCTCGTAAACGATCTGTTCGAGTGGTTGCGCATCACGGATGAACACCCGTTGATCGCAAGTTGTGTCTTTCATTATGAATTCGAGTTTATCCATCCGTTTGCGGACGGTAACGGTCGTACGGGGCGATTGTGGCAGACCTTGATTTTGAGCAGGTGGCGGCCTATCTTCAAAAACCTGCCGATCGAAAACATTGTATATAAATATCAAAAGGAGTATTATAAGGCGATTGCCGTAAGCGGCGGTAAGGCAGGTTGCACGCCTTTCGTCGAGTTTATTTTGGGGGTAATCGCCGAAACGCTCACTACCCAAGAAACTACCCGAAAGACTACCCAAGAAATTATTTTGGAAGCCATCGCCCGCAATCCCAGCATTACACGGGCGGAGCTGGCCGAAGTTGTCGGAATCTCACCCGACGGCGTGAAATATCATTTGCAGAAACTCGCCAAGTCGGGCAGGCTCAAACGGGTGGGGTCTACACGCCGCGGAGAGTGGGTGATCGGGTGACAGGAATCCCGAAAAAGGTACTTTTATAGACCCTTTTCAAAAGTTTGTCACCGACCTGTTTTCACCCGTTACGGGCTATATGATCCGCTTTCCCAGTTCGATGAATCGTTGTTTGTTGGTGCGCACCTCTTTGTACTCGAAATATATTCCGATCATCTTTGCCGTCACTTTTTTGTGGTAGGGGATGCCGAACCGCATAATCAGGTCGTTCATAAAACGGTTGACGACGCACACGGGTAGCCTGTCGCCTGTTTTCAGTTGGGCGTACACCTCCCCGCAAACTTTTTCCGAGGTCAGCAGTTGTTGGCTTTCGTTTTCCTGTATCTGTTTGCCGATTTCGTTCATGTTGTAGTTGTGTCGTTCGATTTCTGCCGCTCCGAGGGCGTAGTAGGCATCCACCATCATCGGCACTTGGCTTTGAATCTCCTCGCGCAGAAAGTAGTATTCATTCCACGTTCGGTTTTGTTCCAGTATCTCCAACTGCCGCACGATTTCGCGGAACAGGTCTTTCATTTTCAATCGGGGATTTATGCGTTGCAGTCGGTCGCAGTCCGACAACGGATAGATATGTTCGGCGCAATTCGTGTGAAATGCTTTCGCGTACTCCTCCCGCACCAGTTCGGCGTCGGTGTAGTACCGCTTGATCCGCTCGTCGTCATAGGCGTTGTCCCACATGAACCAGTTGCGCGTTCCGTCGGCGTTCATGAACCGTTTGTAGTCCATTCCCTTCAACGCCTGCGCACGGGTATCGCAACCAGCCCCCGACGCTTCGATTTGCAGGACTTGTTTGTAGACCGCTTCGCACTCCTCCAACCTCGTGGCGATCTCCTCCCGCGATTTGCAGGGCATCTCCTTGTTGGTGCTGAAAATATGCGCGGCATCCTCCACGCCGTTGCGGAAGCGTCCGACGATCTGCACGGCTTCGGTCGTGGGGTCGATGACGGTGTGCGCCGCAAACGAAAGGTCGGTTACGATCAGCACGCAGGCTGTTGTCGGCAGTTCGATGTCCACCGCCGAAAAGAAACGGCTCGTGAAAAAGTTGATTTCATCCAGTTCTTCGAGCGAGGAGTAAGCCCGCGAAAAATCCCGCTTGCGGAGTTTCTTCACACTCTCGTAACTGCAAAAGACCTTGCACCGTTTCTCGATCTTATAGGTGCAGATCATGCAGTGGATCGTATCGGTCGAGTTCAGAAAGATGCAGAGCGGATGCCCTTTGCCTTTTACCTGTCCCATAAGGGTACGCACCCAGCCGACGGTGTTGTTCGTATGTATGAGCAACATTTTCGGCTTGTGGTCATAGGTCGGGCGGAGTATCTTCATCGTAAAGCCCTGCTGCTCGAAACGGGGATCGGACGGAATGATCGGCGTCGCAGAAACCATCGCCTTTTGCTTGCATCGGAAAAAATCATCCATCGGGAGCGTGATAGAGCCGCGGTAGCCTGCATCCTGTATCGTGCGTTCGCACTCGTCGAACAGCATGAACCATTCACCGTGCATATCCGTATGCGTCTGCACCATCGCCGAGCGGACTTTGGGGAAACTTTCGGGTGTGGTCATGATTTTCAGATAGCCGTCGTTGTAGTTCGTGTTCAGAAAGTCGATGATGTCCTCGGTCGTTACGCCCTCGAACACGCCGAGTATCTGCGGGTGCTTTTTCATCTTGCCCTCGATGACGGGAACATTCGGCTCGATGATGACGGAGTGTCGGGGCGCATTGATTTCGGCATAGGTCGCACCGCATCCCGTGACGGTCTTGTTGATGATCGAGTTGGTCGGTATTTCGGGCATCACGGCGTCGAACCGCTGGCCTGCATCTATTGTGATATATTCAATCTTCATCTAATTGTTTGATTTGTAATTAAAAAAACTTGGGGAGCGAGCGGTCAGACCCGCTCCCCTCGTTCAGCAGTTTAGTTCAGCAGGTCGGTGATGTCCTCCATTGCCTCGGCAGGCATTACGACTTTGCCGTTGGAAAAGTGGTACTTTTTGGCAAGGTAGCCGATGCCCTCCTCGCTCTCGTTGTACTCCTCGGAGGTGACGGAGGTCAGTTTCTCCACCTCGGCGGCCACCTCTGCCAGCCACTCGGACTGACAGCAGATTTCACGGTCGGGTTCAAACTCCGTTACTTCGGGCAATTCCTTACCCATCAGGAACGCCAGCAGGTAGTTCCAGATTTGGGCGTTCAGCAGGAGTTTGCCATCCAGTTCGGTGTACCCCTTGCGGATTCCAAACCACACGTAGCCGCATCCAGCCACGTCTACACGGGTGGTCACGATCAGGGTGGTAGCTCCTGCCGTAATCGCTTTCGTCAGCGTGCGGAACATTTTGGCATTCCCTGCGGGCTTGATTTTAATTACTCGGAGGTTCGTTTTTTCCTCCTGCTCCTCTGCGCGGTTCCCAGCTACCTGCTGCGATTCCGCATTTTCTGAAATTGTAGTCATAGTTTTATTAAATTTGATGTTAATATTGTCGTTGATGTTTGCAAGCGTTTTCATAATCGTTATCTTTTTTATTAAGGTTTGTTGCCGCCTCTTTCGGGCTGTCGGCTACTCCCTGCAACTTTGGTCGGCCGTACGCTCCGACCTCGTTCACGACTGCAAAGAAACGGAGTATTTCGGGCTTCTCCGAATCATTTTAGATAGAGATTACAGGCATTATTTAGACCTATTATTTATCTCTGGTTTTCAACTGTTTACAGTTTGCACTTCATCGGTCGTATTTTTTCATTTTACCGCCTCTTTTGCAGGCTGTCGGCTACTCCCCGAATCTCTCGAATAACCGTACGCTTTATTCGCGGATTCTGGCTTCTGAACCTGCATAAATCCAACCTTTGCAGACTTTGAAAAAATAGAGAATAGCCCTTAAAAATAGACCTATTCATTACCTTTGCTATTGAAAATGTTATAAAATATATTGAAAAAGCATTGTAAATCTGTCGGTTATGACAAAACGGCAGATGTCATGACACTGGCAGATTTTTGGCAGAAAAAAGAAAGGGAACCGCGATAAACGGCTCCCTTAAATGGTATGGTTATATAGTCCGATCAGTCCAATAGCGGAAAATCAAAATCTTGCATGATAACCTGCCTCTGCAATGGTATCGGTCTGAATCGTGGTGTTATGGCCGAGGGTTTCAGATAGGCGGCAAGATCGGCACGGATTCGATCGGGATTATAGGCCCCATCCCACCCTTTATTATCGGAATAGCAACCCATCTGCCGTGCAAAGTCGTGAATAAATGCGCATAATTCGTTCGGCATATCGGGCTGGCTGGGTATTGCGTTTTCTTCATGGAGCATTCGGTAAATGCCGTATGCAACTGCCGAATAGATGGCATTATCCTTTTTTCGTCCCGCAGACGGTTTGCGCCATTGAATATCTTGCCGTGCTTTCTCGGCTGTTTGTACTTCGGGAAAATAGCTTGCAAGTTCCTTTTTAATCAGACGGAATAACCAGTTATCGCTGTTCGGAATAGAAATCTTTTCCTTGATCCCGTTGTTGGTGCGAATTGTGATGGCGGTCTGTTCGTTGCCTTGAAATGTCCGTGTCTCCATTTGCTCCATAAAAAGCAACAGGTGTGCCCATTCGCTTTGGTATATGTCCCAAGTATGAAACTGAATAAGGTCATTGTATTCGTTTTCGTCGATCTGCCGTTCACGGATGCAGTAGGCCACCAGCAATAGGGCTTCCTCTATTATCGGGGTAATTGTCCCGTAAGAGTTGATAAGCGACAACAAATCATGGCATTCGAGGTGTCGAAACGGCAAAGTCAGATTGCAATCCTCTTTAATGCTGTACTTTACGATATTACCCTCTCGGTGGGGTAACAGACATTTGGCGTCCGAAAGTTCTTTGTTGAAATAGCCTGCCGTGATGCCGAAATATTTTTCCAGTAAGGGCAGGCAAGCGGTGAAATATTCGGTCGTTACGGGGTAAAAGGTTTGTTCTTCTTGCATAGGAGTATCTTTATAAAGACGAATTTACAAAATTCCGCTTTCTGACGCAACCGATGACCGCAGAAAAAAGAAAAGGGACTACCCGATGCAATCGGATAATCCCTTAAAAGGTAGTGACAAACTTGGTTTCGGGGGCTATAAGATAGACCTTTTTTCAAACCTTGTCACCACCTCACAATAAGTTTTGCATGGCCGCATCTATCTGCGAGTTCTCGAATGAATCGAGGTAGATTTGCGTAATCTTTTCCGAACTGTGCCCCAGCGATTCCGAAATGATGGATGTCGAAACTCCCGACCTTTTCAGAACAGTTGCGAACGAGTGCCGCGCAACGTATGTCGTGAGCGTGATAGGCAGGTGCAGATGCTCGCCGATTAGTTTCAGATAGCGGTTTATCCGCTTGTTCGTCCGTTGCACTCGTCCGTACTGCTGTTGTGCCGTAACGTGAACAGAACGCCTTAAAACAGGGAAAATGTAATCCTGCGGATGTGCGTTCGGTTGGCGGTACTTGTCGAGGATGTCGAGGGCGGCAGGTTGGAGTTGGAACGACAGGAGTTTACCTGTTTTCTGACGATTGATAACCAACCGTTCGTCCACGATGTCTGCATAGCGGATGTGCAAAATGTCTGTCAGATTGATGCCGCACGACAGGTAGCTGAACAGGAACAAGTCCTTTGCCAGTTGCAGGAACGGTTTGGGGTACTTGGTCAGCGTGCGTACCTCGCAATCCATAATCCGCCTTATATCCTCTTTCGTTAGCGACCGTTTGGCCGTGGCTTCCTTGAATCGGCTCACTTTGAACGTGTCGAAAGGGTAGTCTGCCTTTTTGATTAGACCGTCGGTGATTGCGCTGTTGTAAAGCACCCGCAACGAACGGAAACGAATGCCGATGGAGTTGTCGGAATAATGCCGTTCCACCCGCAACCATTGTTCGTACCGTTTCAGCCATTCGGCGTCGATGTCTATAAAATAAAAGTCCAGCGAACGGCAGAATTTCGTCAGCGAGGTGCGGAGTTCCTGAAAGGTCTTGGCGTTGCCTACACGTTTCTCGGCCAGCAGGCGGTCGATGTAGCCGTTCAGATATTCGCTGACGGTTTGGCGCACGACCTTGCGGGATGCCTTTTCGAGAAGCGTGTTTAGTGTATATTCCTTGTCGCTGGTTTTAAAGTCCAAAATCTGCTCCTGCAACTCTTTCGTCTTGGTTTCAATAAGGGTGTTTATGCGCTCTTTATCGGGGCAATTCCGCTTGGGACGGCTTTTGTCAAAGTCCCAAAATTTGGCATCGAGGGAAATGTGCAGGCTGATGTACTTGATTCGGCGGTTTTTCGTGAGCCGTAACATGAGGGGGTGAGTGCCGTCAGATAGGGTTTTAGAGGTGTACAGGACGGTTGTGAGGGTGGTGTTCATAACCAATTTCGGTTTAAACATTGGTTTAAACAAATCCCCGATTTCGCCGTAAAAACCGCTCGAAACAAGACACGAAAAAACCACCTACATCGCTGTAAGTGGTTGGTTTTGAGAGTGACACCGACAGGACTCAAACCTGTAACCTTCTGATCCGTAGTCAGATGCTCTATTCAATTAAGCTACGGCGCCGAATTGCGAATGCAAATGTAGTGTGAAAATTGCTCTTATGCAAATAATTTGTCGTAAAATTTACCAGTCTTTTTATTTTATATCTTGGTAAGAGGGGTAATTTTGAATATAATACATTGATAATGTTTGATTTGAGGTAATCTGTGCTTTGTTCGGATTCTTTTCCGGGAGTTTGTCGGTGGAAATATCGTTGCCGGGAAAAGAGGGCATTTGTCGTGTCCGACTGGCTATGGGGACCGGAGATTTGTCATACAAAAATTACCCCTGCGGGCTGAAATCCGCAGGGGTAATTCGATGATTTTGCCGGATGCGCTTATTTGACCAGTTCGGCGAGCTTCTCCTTGATTCCTTCGCCTCGCAGGTCTTTGGCGACGATCTTGCCTTCGGGCGAGATCAGGAAGTTGGTCGGGATGCTGCGGATTCCGTACTCTTCGACGATCGGGGCGCTCTTGCCGTCGGTGACGGCGATTACGTTGGGCCACGTCATCTCCTCTTTTACAAGGAATTCTTTCCAACTCTCGGCATCGTTGTCGAGCGATACGCCGTAAATGTTGAATCCTTTGGGGCCGAACTCCTTGAACGCCTCCTTCAGATAGGGCAATTCGCCGCGGCAGGGACTGCACCAGGTTGCCCAGAAGTCGATCAGCACCCATTTGCCGGGGCCGATGAGGGGTGTCACCGAAACGGTTTCGCCCAGGGAGTCGGGCAGCGCGATTTCCAGATAGGGCTTGCCGATTTCGGTATTTTCCTGGGCGGCGATCGATTTGGCGATGGCGGTCAGGATCTGGGTTTTCTGCATCTGTTCGGGGAATTTATTCAGGATTTCGCGGGCTTCTTGCGGTTCCATTTCGTTATAGAGGTTTCCGAAGAAGTAAACGCCGACCAGGTTGTCGGAGTTGTTGTCCAAAGCGCGGCGCATGATGCCGTTGGCTACCTGGTTCAGCGAATCGAATTTCTCCATGTCGTTTTCTTGCATGGCCACCAGGAATTGTCCCTGAAGCATGCCCAAAGAGTCGTTTATCGGCTGGAAAATCTCGTTCGAGCGGGTGCCGCCGACTTGGAATTGGCCCAGATCCGCAGTTTTAACGTCGATTTTTCCCGGTTCGAGGAAGATGAATCCGATGCCCTGGCGGTGCCGGTTGGTAAGGATGGCCAGGTCCGGCTGGTCGATCGTGCCTTTGATTTTGAACGTACCGTCCGCAGCGACGGCTGCCGATGCGATGGTCGGATTTTCGGGATTGCCTTGCATCAGGAATACGGAGTCCGTGATTCCCGGGTCCAGTTTGCCGGTGATGGTGTAGGTATTGCCTCCGCATCCCACGAGGGTGCCTGCGGCAAGAAGACCTATTAACGCTTTTTTCATAGTGCTGAGAAAGGATTAAAATGATTATTTGGTCGGTTTGTGATTCGTCTTTTGGGGTGTTCGCGGCGTTTGCCGGATTTCGCGCTGGGGATTATCCTTCAAAAACCGTTCCCAGCTCGAACTGCCCTTTGCCGAGGCAGCCTTGCGGCCTCCGCCGAGTCCTTTGAACCGATCTTCGCCGAGGGCGCCGTTCAATGGGTTCGAACTCATGAAATGGTGGCACAGGGCGACGGCCATACCGTCCGTAGCGTCCAGTCGCCGGGGCGGACGTTCGATCGTGAGCATGCTGCTGACGAGAGCCGCGACCTGCTCCTTGGGGGCCGAGCCTCGGCCCGTGATACACTGTTTGATGCGTGTGGGGGCGTATTCGAATACCTGCAGTCCGCGGCTCAACGCCGCAGCCATCGCCACGCCTTGCGCCCGGCCCAGCTTGAGCATCGACTGCACGTTCTCGCCGAAGAACGGCGATTCGAGCGCCACTTCGCGCGGGGCGTACTCGTCGACCAGCGCTCCCACGCGCTCGAAAATGTAACGCAGTTTGGCGTAGGGGTCGGGGAGCTTATGCAGGTCGATGTCGCCCAGCACGACCGATCGGACCTCCCGTCCGCAAACCTCCAGCACCCCGTACCCCATGTAGTTGGTGCCGGGGTCGATGCCCATGATGCGGTATGTCGTCGGGTCGGACACGGTGCAGGGACGTTACTTCTCCTTGAGGGCCGCGATCTCCTTTTCCGCCTGACTCACGCGGCGTGCCAGGTCGGGCAGGTTCTTGAAGATGGCCGATGCGCGGTGATATTGCATGCCGGGCAGCGCCGGATAGCCGAAACGTACTTCTCCGTCAGGTACGTCTTTGTCGAGACCGCTTTTGGAGCCGATGCAGACCCTGTCGCCGATGGTCACGTGGTCCGCGATGCCGACCTGTCCCGCGAGGAAACAGTTGTGCCCCACCTTCGAAGTGCCTGCGATGCCTGTCTGGGCCGAGGAAACGGTATTCTCGCCGATTTGCACGTTGTGGCCGATCTGGATCAGGTTGTCGAGTTTCACGCCCCGGCGGATGACGGTCGAGTCGGTCTTGGCGCGGTCGATGCAGGTGTTGGCGCCGATCTCCACGTCGTCCTCGATCACCACGTTGCCCAGCTGGGGAATCTTGTCGAATCCGCCCGCGGCGTTGGGCATGAAGCCGAAGCCG
>OHGR01000725.1_pt1 | contig 12055 bp, 9 predicted proteins | sample 1567911 | NCBI WGS metagenome assembly OHGR01 (sample SAMEA3879552, study PRJEB24766) | human gut metagenome | biome: human-associated habitat; feature: feces | place: USA | collected 1985/1987
CCTGCAAATACCATAGCAACTAAAACGATCATTCTGAATAATACTGTAGTTTTCATAATTGTATATTTTTTATTTGTTCAACATTCTGTTTTTTTGTTCTTCTGTTTATTAGACGGATCAAATGTCTCAAACGGTTGCAACATTCTGAACTTTTTTCATTTTTCTTCGTTGTCCGCTTGCGACTATAGATATGCAACGAGCGTGCCAAAAAGATAACAAGCTAATAATCAGAATGATTGCAAAACAGAGTGGTGTACGAAAACGAACAGTTGTACGCTTAGAATCGAACAACCAATTAAAAAAACTGTTTATATACTACGAAACAGAATATTGTCTACCTTTGCATCCGATAAATTATCGAAATCAAACGATGAAAAAGAACAGTAAGAAACATATTCTTCTGCTGTCAGCCAGTGGGGGTCTACTCATCTGTCTCATCAGTCTTTATTTAAGTCGCAACGCTCTCTTAAGAAGCATAGTCGACAAACGTACCTCCCATATTGAGCAAACTCACGGGCTACGTATTCATTACGATAATCTGGAAATGAATGGATTGAATGAAATCATCCTCGAAGGTCTCTCTGTTGTACCTGAACAACGAGACACATTACTGACACTCACATCCACTCGTGTCAAACTGAACTTCTGGAAATTACTAAGCAGAAAAATAAAAATACGTTATGTAGCCGCAGACGGAATTACACTTGCACTCACAAAGCGGGATTCCGTCGCCAACTACGATTTTCTTTTTAGAAAGAAACCAGAATATCTCACTCGAACGTCGCCACAAACAGACACCCAAACAAATTATGCAGAAAGAATCAACAAAATATTAAATTTATGTTATGGTTTTATGCCCGAAAACGGACAACTAAACAATATCTGTATCACGGAAAGAAAAAACAATAATTTTGTATCTCTCACTCTTCCTTCTTTTATCATTAAAGAAAATCATTTTCAATCCGTCATCACCATACAAGAAGACAGTTTAGCACAGCATTGGATAGCCAATGGTGAACTGCACCAACATTACAACTCATTAAAAGCAACGCTTTATTCATCTGATTCTCTAAAAGTTTCCATACCTTATATAACACGTAGATATGGTGCTAAGATAACCTTTGACACTTTATCGTATAGCCTGACGAAAGAAATAGGGTCTTCCAAACAAGTCTATCTCAAAGGAAAAGCAAGAGTGAACGGGCTGGACGTATTTCATAAAGCCCTCTCTCCTGAAATCATTCATCTCGATCGCGGACAACTCTGTTACGAGATGAACATAAACGGACACTCATTTGAATTGGACAGTACCACCATTGTTGACTTCAACAAACTCCAGTTTCATCCTTATTTACGGGCCGAGAAGGAGAAAGGAAACTGGCATTTCACTGCAGCAGTCAACAAATCCTGGTTTCCGGCAGACGATCTGTTCAGTTCTCTGCCGAAAGGATTATTCAGTAATCTGGAAGGCATCAAGACAAGTGGTGAGCTGGCTTATCATTTTCTGTTAGACATTGATTTTGCGCAACTGGATAGTCTCAAACTGGAATCTGAATTGAAAGAAAAAGATTTCCATATCATAAGCTATGGAGCTACTTCACTCTCCAAAATGTCCGGTGAGTTCATTTACACAGCTTATGAGAATGGAGTGCCGGTACGAACCTTCCCTATCGGCCCTTCATGCAATCACTTTACACCCTTAGACAGCATTTCCCCCATTCTAAGAATGTCTGTCATGCAAAGCGAAGATGGAGCATTCTTTTATCATCGCGGTTTCCTGCCCGATGCCTTACGGGAAGCACTGATTTACGACCTGCAAGTGAAACGCTTTGCACGCGGAGGAAGTACGATCACCATGCAACTGGTAAAGAATGTATTCCTGAACCGTAACAAGAACTTTGCGCGTAAACTGGAAGAAGCATTGATTGTGTGGCTGATAGAGAATGAAAGACTAACTTCCAAAGAACGTATGTACGAAGTATATCTGAATATTGTAGAATGGGGACCGCTCGTTTATGGTATTCAGGAAGCGTCTGCTTATTATTTCAAGAAACGCCCTTCGCAACTGACCACGGAAGAAAGTATTTTCCTGGCTTCCATTATCCCGAAACCCAAGCATTTCCGCAGTTCTTTTGCAGAAGGCGGACAATTAAAGGAGAATATGGAAGGTTACTACAAACTGATTGCAAAACGTCTTGCACAGCAAGGAGTAATAAGTGAAATCGAGGCGGATAGTATCCGCCCCGAGATCCAAGTTACGGGCGACGCCCGGAATAGTCTAGCCGGTGAAAAACCGGAGTCTAGTTCTCCTACCGCTGAGGAGCAATGAGATTGATATAAATAATAAAGGAATAGGTTATCTTCTTGAACTGCTGTTTCTTTCAGAAGAACGGGAAGAGCTTTGAGTGCTATTACTTCTCGTACTTCCGGAAGAAGAGCGTCTTTCTGTTTGTCCGCTGGAAACATTGCTCCGGGTAGAGCTACCGCTGCTTCGAGTAGAACTCGAACTACCGCTACTACGGCTAGAGGTAGTACTACTGCGACGGCTGGTAGTATTTTCACTACTGCGACTGGAATTACTACGACTGGAGCTAGAACTGCCACGATTGGAACTAGAACTGCCACGACCGGAGCTACCACGACTGGAAGAACTATTGTTTCTATCAGAACTGTTATTTCTATTATAGGAACCACTACTATCGTTTCGCCTACTTGAACTTTCCCTTGAACTACTACTTGTTTTTCCACTTTCACGGTTGGAACCGCTACTTGTCGAACTTCCGCTTGTCGGTCTGCGATTAGAGCTTGAAGAACCGGAACTTGTTTCCGGACGGCGACCGGAATTACGATCTCCTTCTACTCTGTTTGTATTCCCGTTTCTATCAGGAACAACCTCTTTATTCGGCCTCCCATTTCCGGACGGTGTAGACGGTCTGACAGAAGTTGAAGGTCTATCTCCTGATTCCGGACGAGGGCGAGTAGACGTACCAGGTCGCGTTGTCGTTCCGGGACGAGACGTATCAGGACGAGTAGATGTGCTTGGACGAGACGTTCCGGGACGTGTTGTTGATGAACCCGGACGGGAAGAATTACCCGGACGTGTCGGTGCATTATGCGGACGAGTGGAAGTATTCGGACGGAACCGGACAGAACCGAAGTCCGAACGACGATAAGAGTGATATACTCTCTGATCTCTCACTCGGTGCGGTGCAGAGTAATGGTTGAAATTAGTATATCTTCCCCGATAGTAGCTTGTATGGTGAAAGTGCGGACGATAATGCGCTCCACAATAAGTACGGTAATGATAAGGCACACCAAAATAGAACAAGCTACGGTTCGGGTAATTGATGTACACCCTGAAACTCCATTTCCCTCCGGTTACATAAATCGGCCGATAGAAATACTCGGCACCGAGAAACCGGCGATACTGCGCATCACTCAATACCCAGCGAAGATCGTCGTTACGGATATCCAAAGCTTCATAATAATCATCCAATGCCCATTCGTAACCACGTGCTACGTAATCCATTATATTACGGACAGAATAAATAAAGTCGTAATTAATCTCATACGCATCATTATATTGCTGTGTACTCAAACTCAATTCATACGCCATCTTATCGGTAAGAAAACGTGTCTCCTTACGTACCTTGCTGGTGCTCATTCCAGCCATTACGGTCATATTGGCAGTCAGACCGACCGCAAAGAGTAAAAAAAGTATTCGTTTCATCATTCAATCTCCTATCATTTATTATTCCGATAATATTCTTCAATAAACATGCGTAACATATCTCCATAACCGTACAGTTAATAGTATCAACGCCGACCATACCCTATCACAAAATCATTCATCTTGTCCTTGCTGGAAGTAAATGTCAGGGTATTAATCACTGTAAAGAAAGCTTCTTTATCTACAATGCGGGGATACATTATCTTCATAATTTCCATCCGGTCATCGTCAAATGTATAAAGTTTGGTCAGTTGGAGACATTGGGCAGATGTAAAATCAGAACCGGCCAATGCAGCATTAAGCAACTTTATACGATCATCTTTAAAAGGCTCCTTCTTCATCTCATTATAAAACGTTTGAAAGAGCTGATCGTTCATGACCCTGTTGTAACCATATCCCGGGCGGTGTTCTCCTTGTCCCGGACGATGTCCCCCCTGTCCGGGGCGGTCGGGTCTTTCCGGATGCATGTTATCACGTCCGTCTACCCATATCTCTTTCACTCCCCTACCATCGAAATAAACATAGTCTTTATACAATTTTTCTCCTTTCCATACTCGCTCTCCCGGACGGGTAAAGCGGGTGGCATATACTTCAACAGTATAATGTCCGGGATTCAAATTGGCTATAAAGCAGGTAGTAGTAGGCAAACTGATTTGGTTTCCTCCCAAGTAAACAAGTATCGGAGTATTCCCGCCATCGATACGGATTCCGTTAACAGACTGCGCTTGTAAGGAAAGGGCAGCGAACAGGATGCAGAAACTTATTATAATCTTACGCATAACTTATCTCGTTTTTATTATTTATATCTTTAATCTGATACCACAAAAATAGGGTGAGAAAACTCCCCACCCCAATGATTCTCTCTATTCGTATGTAGGGAAATCCCTATTCTGTTTAGGAATCCGCCAAAACAATGCCATCCTCGTGCAAGGTTATCAGACGTTTCTTATACAAGTCGCCCACTCCTTTCTTAAAGGTTTTCTTGCTGACACCAAACGTGTCGTAGATATCTTCCGCAGGACTTTTATCATTTAAGTTGATTCGTCCCCCGTGCTCTTTGATATAGTCTAACAGCGTTTTCGAAAAATCGTCAATCTTTTCAAAACCGGGTTTCTGAAGAATCAAATCTACCTTACCATCTTCACGCACCTGTTTCACAAAAGCTTTCATTTCCATCCCTGTCTCCAACGGACAGAATATTTCATTTTCATACAATAAACCGCTATACATATCATCTATAATTGCCTTAAAGCCTAAGTCCGTCTTCTGCCAGATAAGAATATTCACCTCTGCTCCCGGAGCATATTCCGGCTTTTCTTTCGACAGATAACGTTCCACTTTTGCTGAAGCCACAATACGGTAACTCTCTTCATCCACATGTGCATGAACCACGTATTTCCGTCCAACCTGCATTTTCATCTTCTGCTCACGGAACGGCACAAACAGGTCTTTCATCAATCCCCAGTTCAGGAAAGCTCCGTATTGATTTACCCAGGAGACTTCCAGACAAGCAAACTGTCCGACCTGCACTAACGGGGTTAGTGTCGTAGCAATCAGCCTCTCATCCATATCCAGGTAAAGAAACACATTCAAAAAATCTCCTATCTTACAATCCTCGGGCACATAGCGGGTAGGCAACAAAATCTCACCTTCTTCTCCACCATCGAGATATACGCCGAAATCGACTTCCTTCACGACTTCAAGCTGGTTGAACTTTCCTAATTCGATGCTCATATTCTTATCTATTATATTATATAAGCAGCAAAGATAATCTATTTTGAATAGATCCCTCAATCAGTCAGCTATAACTTTTCGTTATCGAGAAAAACTATTTGCAATGAACAATCTGCGTTCTAATATGTTAACTTTGTAGCGACAAAAAGAAAGAGTAAATTATTCACCTTTTTAAACATATAAAATTATGGAATTTCTAACCAACGAGAAACTTACGATTGTGGGAGCTGCCGGAATGATCGGCTCCAACATGGCACAAACAGCCATGATGATGAAACTCACTCCGAATATTTGTCTCTATGATCCATTCGCACCAGCTTTGGAAGGAGTAGCTGAAGAACTGTATCATTGCGGTTTTGAAGGTGTCAACCTTACCTATACTTCCGACATCAAAGAAGCGCTGACCGGAGCTTCTTATATTGTTTCTTCCGGTGGAGCAGCCCGTAAGGCAGGTATGACCCGCGAAGATCTGTTGAAAGGAAATGCAGAGATTGCCGCTCAATTCGGAAAAGACGTTCGCCAATATTGCCCGAACGTAAAACATATCGTTGTCATCTTTAATCCTGCAGACATCACCGGTCTGATTACTTTATTGTATGCAGGTTTGAAACCTTCACAAGTTTCTACATTGGCTGCGTTGGATAGCACCCGCCTGCAAAACGAACTGGTGAAATACTTCCATATCCCCGCTTCCGACATTCAGAATTGCCGTACGTATGGCGGTCATGGAGAACAAATGGCTGTATTTGCATCTACCACTAAAATAAAAGGAGAACCCCTGACCGATTTCATCGGTACTACCCGCCTTCCGTTGACGGAATGGGAAGCACTGAAAGTACGTGTCATCCAGGGTGGAAAACATATCATCGACCTGCGCGGCCGTTCTTCTTTCCAAAGCCCGGCTTATCTGTCTATCGAAATGATTGCTGCTGCTATGGGCGGACAGCCATTCCGCTGGCCTGCCGGAACGTATGTTTCCAATGGCAAATTCGACCATATCATGATGGCGATGGAAACTTCAATTACTAAAGACGGCGTTACTTATAAAGAAATAGCCGGAACTCCTGCCGAACAAGAAGAATTAGAAAAGAGCTACGAACACTTATGTAAACTTCGTGACGAAGTGATTGAAATGGGAATCATCCCAGCCATCAAGGACTGGCATGCATTGAATCCCAATATTGACTAATCAAACAATATTAGCGAAAGCAGAAAGCCGAAACCTGACGATCTTTTTATCGTTCCGGGTTTCGGCCTTTTTTATTTCATTGCCAATGTCATTCCCACGGAAGAACATTCCTGACAAATCCCTTTAAGGACATAATTAATGCTATGCAAAGTAAATCCTTCAGGCAAATCAATCACCGGGATATGGGTACCTTCCAGGCAGAATGTACGATGACATTTCTCACAATAAAAATGCGAATGTAAATCCTGTACCACACAATTGCAAGAGTTGTCGCAAACGGCATACTTCAACGAACCGCTTCCATCGTCTATGCTATGTATGAGGTGATGAGACAAGAAGAGAGCGATGGTACGGGATATGGTCGATTTATCAACTGTGTCGAGCAATGTTTCGAGGTCAAGCAATGACACTGCACGCTCTGCCTGCATCATCTCTTTTATCACCAAGAGCCTTATTGCAGTTGGCTTAATGTCTCTTCTGACCAGCTTATCCAAATAAATATCTTCTTCCATCTTTCTCCTACTTTATCATTTTCTGTATTCTGACGGCGTTCATTATGGCAAGCAACGCAACGCCTACATCTGCGAAAACAGCTTCCCAAAGAGTAGCGATTCCACCGGCTCCCAAAATCAATACAAGCAATTTCACTCCAAATGCCAGTGATACATTCTGCCAAATGATTCTTCGTGTCAACCTTCCAACTTTGATAGCTTCGGCTACTTTCGACGGCTGATCTGTCTGTATCACGACATTGGCTGTTTCAATGGCTGCATCACTGCCCAATCCGCCCATAGCAATACCGACGTGACTTAAAGCAAGCACCGGTGCGTCATTCATTCCATCGCCGACAAATGCAATCCGGTTTGCCTCATCCTGACGCAATTCTTCTAGGTGTTTCACTTTCCCTTCCGGAAGCAAGTCGCCATAGGCTTTCGATATGCCGAGCTTCTCCGCAAAGTTAGTAACAATACTCTGTTTATCACCGGATAATATCTGTATGTTTTCAATATTTAAAGCTTTTAAGCGATCAATAGCTACCTTTGCGTCTTCTTTCAAGGCATCAGCCAACAACAGATAACCGGCATAACGGTTTCCAACAGCACAGGCTACAATGGTATCTGTCATCTTCAACAATTCTTGCGGAAAGGATATATCAAACTTGGACAGTAACCGGCAATTACCAACCAGAACCGGTATTCCGCCTACCGTTGCTTCCAATCCGAAGCCGGCATATTCTTTCGTATCGGTAACGGTTACGCGTTCTATGTTTTGTTCTTTTGCGTAGTTTACAACAGCCTTGGCAATCGGATGTGTGCTATCACTTTCTACCGAAGCAATCAGTTTCACTAATTCTTCTTCCGAAATATCGCCTGCACTTTTACAGGCCTGCACGTCAAAGGTTCCTTTTGTCAGGGTTCCTGTTTTATCGAATACCACCGTATTGATCTTAGTGATAGCGTCCAGATAATTACCGCCCTTGAATAAAATACCCAATCGGGATGCCGCTCCGATACCACCAAAATAGCCTAATGGAATACTAACCACCAATGCGCATGGACATGAAATCACCAAAAAGACCAAAGCTCTGTATAACCAATCATTAAATGTGAATACAAATGCAGGATTGATAAGTGAATAGACAAATGGAGATAATACAATTAATACGGCCAGTATGATAACAATCGGTGTGTAAACACGGGTAAACTTGCGAATAAACAATTCTGCCGGGGCTTTGCGTTCGGCGGCATTCTGAACAAGTTCCAATATTCGGGCGAGTGCGCTCTTGTCAAAAGGTCTCGTCACTTCAAGTCGGATTACCTTGTCGGTTACAATCATTCCGGCAAGCACTTCCTCCCCTTTCCGAATATTACGAGGCACGCTTTCGCCCGTTAATGCAGCTGTATTAAAGGCGGCAACTTCATTCTGCATGATTCCATCCAATGGCACTCGCTCACCTGCCTTTATTTCTATGATTTCACCGACTTTTATCTTTTTAGGACTTTCAGTAACAAGATTACCCTCTCTAAGTACCAGTGCTTTTTCGGGTCTTACGTCCAATAAGGCTCCGATATTACGTTTGGCTTTATCTACCGCTTTACCCTGAAACAGTTCTCCTACCGTATAAAATAGCATCACGGCTACACCTTCCGGATATTCGCCAATATAGAAAGCTCCCAGAGTAGCAATAATCATTAGAGTAAACTCACTGAAATAGTCTTTTTCCCTGATGCTTTCCCAGGCTTCTTTCATCACCGGAATTCCTACCGGAAGATAGGCTACGATATACCATATCAAAGAAACATATCCTTCACGGAAGAATGCTAAATCGAGAGCATTCATTATTATTCCACCTGCCAGCAGCAGGAGAGAGAATATCACTTTCCCATATTCATGGAAGTTCGAAACCTTTGCATCAACCTTTTTTTCTGCTGCGCATGAATGAGCGCCACAACTACAATGTCCCATAACATTCATCATTTAGTTGATGCAAAGGTAGCAAATGATTTATGCAACAAAGTTGCAAAATCGGTTTTAGAACATATATCCCAATGAGATCATCAGGTTTCTGTTCTTCATTCCTACTTCTTTGATTACCTCAACAAGTCCGAAATCATAGCTTATGGCAACCTGATATTTCTTACTGAACTCAACTCCGGCTTTCAGTCCAAGACCGAGGTCGAAACGTTTCAGCCCATCGTCTCCAAATATATCTTCAGATGCTGAATTGCCTCCTATTTCATCAAAATCAAAATAATCACCGTCTACTTTCGCTTTTGCTTTTCCAAACAGTCCGACAGCAATATAAGGACCTACACTACCAAATAATGAGAAATCATCATTCACTGCATATTTATATCCTACACGTACTGGTACTTCCAGATAGTATGGATTAAATGTTATGCTTGCAAGTGATCCGCCATTAACTTTAGCACCTTTCAATGTCAACAATGCAGCGAAATCCATATAGGCACCACTACCATTCGCATCCTGCGACAATCCCACTTCTGCTTTAACTCCTGCGTGAAAACCTATCCTGCTGTCAAAACCTGTAATGGTGTATTTACTAACATTCATACCTGCCATCACACCCCATTTCAGGTTATCTTGAGCATTGATACTCACTACGCTTATCGCTACTAGAGCGAACAATAACAAGGCCTTTTTCATACAAATAAATAATTTAATTATTGTTTAGAAATTATGTGAGGCAAAAATAACAATAATTCGTATAACTCCGAGATGTTTAGTAAAAATATAAAAAATAAACGATATGAATCTTATGAGATATAGTCATAGCAAGGGAACCAGACTATTTCAAACGATTTTATGGAACATAGAACAAAAACACTCTGCATAGAGAAAAAAACAAAGGATGAAAGACAGTATAACTTAATTAATTGTTATCTTTGCACAATCAGTCGTAGCGCGACTGTATCGTTTGTTTTAAGAAAAAAAGCGTTTAGCTGATTTCTGTGCCGGAGAAAAGTCGAAAATTCCAAACACACAGAGAAGCAGATAGATGCTCCTTGCAATATGCGGGGAGTGTTTCCTGTTTGTGTGTTTAGGGCTTCGACTCCCTCTCTGGCGGATAGGCAAATGCTCTCCGCTTTTTTTGTGCCTATAAATTTGCGGTAGATGTAAAACAACAAGTTAATAATAACCACAAAGGCAAGTCAATTCGGATGGAGCGACACCCGAACGGCTGCAAAGTCGAAAACGTAACATTTAGATGTTGCTACTTGCCTTTGAAAATATAAGAGGTAAAGGCTAGCAATACCCTCGAGGGGAACAAATGGATTCATCCAGGAGTTCCCCTCTATTTTTGTAAAGATGTGTACTATTGGAAAGACAGATATTAGGTCTACATATAAATTTTATGATTCTTATTGTCAACCAAAGTTTTTCCCCGATAGTATAATGATTATCATCGGTTTACATGCTGACAATAAGCCATGACAATAGGCTGACAATAAAAAATTAGAACTTTTATTGTCAGCCTGTTCTTTGATTGCTTTGGGGCAGGATGCACCCGAAGGACATCATCGCCTGCAGTAACCATACCATCCACATAGAAAGCAGCTTTTTAAAATGAATCCCCCTATTAAATGAATGATATATAGCTGGTATCTTTCACTTAACAAGTAGGTATTGTTACATTAAAGCATCAGTATTGTTAACTCTCCACGGCCGTGACGAGATCTTTCCACGGCCGTGGTAGGAACTCGTCACGGCTGTGGGAAGAAGTCACCACGGCCGTGACAAAGTAAAGATAGCGGTACTTCAGTAAAACTATACTGACACTCTAGGGCAACTACATAGGCACGTTAATGGAACTATATAGGTAGATATCACTTTGGGAGGCTGTTATTAAAATGCAACATTACTTCAGAACATGCTTCTAAGACTATTATTTATCAAGTCATAAAAGGATCATAAGAGATAAAAATAAGACTGACAGTAAAAGTAGAGATATTTTATTGTCAGCCTATTGTCAGCATCTATTGTCAGGTGATATAATACTGCTATTCAAATACTTAAATATCATCCTGACAGTTTGACAATAAGACTGGTACAAATCAATAGAAACGATCATAAAATTTTTAATTGGAAAGGGTAAAGAATTTATAAAAGAAAGAAAAAGTTTGCTGTTCCCTTCAGAATAAACATCTTTGTAACCGTGGTTACAGTAACCACAGTTACTAATATAATTCACTGACTATGAGGTTTTATAATAGAGAAGAAGAACTAAAAGAGCTAAAACGAATTCAGCAATTGGCATTTGAGGAAAGTTCAAGAATGACAGTCGTTACCGGTTGCCGTAGAATCCTCATCATAAAAGTTAGGCACGGATGACAGGTTTTCTATGAGATCAGTCCCCATCACCTGTATTCCGTGCCCAATTATCATTGTTGGTTCTCTTCCCGATCTGTTCGGATAAACTCCAGGAGTCGTTCTACCGCCTCTTCTTCAGGAATATTCTTTTCTACACAGACCTTGCCTTTATAAAGACTGATTTTACCCCGTCCGGCACCTACATAACCGTAATCAGCATCCGCCATCTCACCGGGACCATTCACGATACAGCCCATAATGCCGATCTTCAAGCCTTTCAAATGTGAAGTGGCTGCCTTGATACGGGCGATTGTTTTCTCCAAGTCGTAAAGCGTACGGCCGCAACCGGGACAGGATATGTATTCTGTCTTAGAGGTACGGGTACGTCCGGCCTGCAAGATTCCGAAAGCAGTGGCGTCGACAACGGCATGGCTCAAACTGCCCTGATTGAACAGGAAGATACCATCGCAAAGACCGTCAAAAATCAAGGCCCCCATATCGGCTGCGGATTTTATCTGCAAATTCTCCGCATCATCTTCCGCATAATGCTGGAAGAAGACAACCGGATT
>OHGR01000755.1_pt1 | contig 11657 bp, 6 predicted proteins | sample 1567911 | NCBI WGS metagenome assembly OHGR01 (sample SAMEA3879552, study PRJEB24766) | human gut metagenome | biome: human-associated habitat; feature: feces | place: USA | collected 1985/1987
CCCTGCTTGGCCAGATCGGCGATGATGCAGTAGATCTCGTACTTTGCACCAACGTCGATGCCGCGGGTAGGCTCGTCCAGAATGAGAACATCGGGGTTGTTGGCCAGCCACCGGGCGATCAGCACCTTCTGCTGGTTGCCGCCGGAAAGACTCTTGATCTGGGTCTTGGGGCTGGGCACCTTGATGGCCATCTTTTCCTTGTTGGTAGCCACCAGATCCAGGATCTTCTTGTTGTCCAGCATGATGGGGCCCTTGCGCAGGGCATCCAGCGATGCAATGGAGATGTTATCCGCAACACTCAGCACACCCATGATGCCGGTGGCACGGCGGTCCTCGGTCAGCAGAGCCACGCTCTTCTGGATGGCGTCGCGGGGCTGCTTGATGTTCACCTCTTCGCCCTTGATCCACACCTTACCGGAGGTATGGGCACGCAGGCCGAAGATGCCTTCCATCAGCTCGGTGCGCTGTGCGCCCACCAGACCGGCCACGCCCAGGATCTCGCCTTTTTTGATCTCGAAGCTGCAGTGGCGGAAGGAGCGCGGATGGATGGATGTAAAGTCCTCCACCTTCATCATCACCTCGTCCGAGGGATGGTTCTCCAGCGGGGGATACAGGTTCGACAGCTCACGGCCGACCATCTTTGCAATGATCTGCTCCTTGGTCATGTTGGCAACGTCCCACTTACCGATGTACTGGCCATCGCGCATGATGGTGACTTCGTCCGCGATCACCTTGATCTCGTCCATCTTGTGGCTGATATAGACCAGTGCCACGCCCAGAGCCTTCAGCTCGCGCATGATGCGGAACAGCGACTCAACTTCGTTTGCGGTCAGCGAGGAAGTGGGCTCGTCCAGGATCAGCACCTTGCAGTTTGCGGAAACAGCCTTTGCAATTTCCACCATCTGCATCTGTGCGATGCTCAGAGAGCCAAGCTTTGCACGGGGATTGATCTCCAGCTTCAGCTTTTTCAGCAGCTCCTCCGTATCCTTGTACATTTTGGCGTGATCCACCACCGTAATAGGACCGTACTTTTTGGTGGGGTAGCGGCCCAGCCAGATGTTCTCGGCCACAGTACGTGCCGGGATCGGCTGCAGTTCCTGATGCACCATGGCAATGCCGCGGTTCAGTGCATCCAGAGGGGTGGTGATGGTAACTTTTTCGCCCTCGTATTCAATTTCGCCCTCGTCCATCTTGTAAATGCCAAACATGCATTTCATCAGTGTGGACTTACCGGCGCCGTTTTCACCCATCAGCGCCATGACCTTACCGGGGCGAAGCTCCAACTGGGCGTGATCCAGCGCTTTGACGCCGGGGAAGGTCTTGACCACGCCTTTCATTACCAGACGGTATTCTGACATTCCGCAGAGCCTCCTTGTCGTTTATTATAAGGCCGCAGAAAAACCTTTTTTTCAAAACAAGGCGCGTGCGCGGAGAATATTTCTCGCACGCACGCGCTTTATAGCTTTGTTCAAGCCGTCAAGGTCCACTGCGCACCTTGCATTGTTTCAGGAAAACTTTGGTCTTACTTCACGTACTCGGAAGCGTTGTCCTTGGTCACCTTCACATAGTCGACCCAGTAGTACTGCTCGACCTTGGAGCCTTCAACGTACAGCTTGGTAGCCTCAGCAGCTGCGGTAGCCTGACCCACGTCGTCGTTCAGCACGGTACCGGTCATGTTGCCATCCAGAACGTCCTGAACAGCCTCTGCCAGAGCATCGACGCCGACCAGATAGATGTCCTTGCCGACGGTGCGGTTAGCCTGCTGGATGGACTGCAGAGCGCCCAGTGCCATTGCGTCGTTGTTGCAGAAGACAACTTCGATCTTGTCGCCGTACTGAGACAGAGCGTTTGCAACGTCCTGCTGAGCGGTGGTCTGATCCCAGTTGTCCAGGTACTCGTACAGGCACTCAACTTCCTTGCCTGCATCGGTCAGGGCCTTGATGGAGTACTCGGTGCGGTACTGAGCATCGATGTTCTCGGGGTCGCCCTTGCACATAATGTAGGTGATCTTGCCGTCGCCGTTGATATCGCCCTGAGTCTCGGTCTCCAGAATCAGCTCGCCCTGATAAGTACCGGACTGACGTGCGTCAGCACCAACGTAGCAGCACTTGTCTGCGTAGGAGTCCAGAACGCTCTTGTCGGGCTCACGGTTGATGAAGACGATGGGAGTCTCAGAGGGCTTGATGGTATCAACGATGGTCTGAGCGGAAGTGGTCTGGACGGGGTTGATGACCAGGACGTCCACGCCCTGCTGCAGGAAGGTGTTGATCTGCTCGGTCTGGGTGTTCTGGTCGTTCTTGCCGTCCATGATGGTGACGGAGTAGCCCATGTCCTTCAGGTACTCTTCCAGATCGGTGCGGTACAGGGTCATGAAGTTATCAGCAAACTGATAGATGCACACGCCGATGTTTGCGGAACCGTTGGTTGCAGCAGCGCTGGAAGCAGCAGCAGAAGATGCAGCAACAGAAGAAGCAGCAGTAGAGGTGCTGGAAGAGCCGCCGCAGGCGGTCATAGCAGCAGTTGCACCAACAACAGCAGATGCCTTCAGGAAGTCACGACGCGAAATCATTTTCATAATAATGTTCTCCTTCAATTCGTATCTCAGCATTTTCACAGGAGCAATCTTGCATGCACCTGTAATTCCTGTTCGTATTATACCCTTGCAGCACCCCACTGTTCAAGAGAACAAGTTCACAAGATTGAAGGAGTTCTTTTGTGCTATTTCAACAAATGCTTTTTGGGCTTGCCAATTTCTTTTCTCGAAACATCACAATTTTTCATACATTTGCAACCTCCCTACAAAAGCAAAAAAATTATGTCATTTTTCTCTCAAAAAGATTACAAAATGTTGCATCGTCCGGTTTTTGCAGCTTTTTCATTTCTTGTATATCTTGAAAAATATTTTCAGGAATAGTTCATCCCTGTTCTTCCGCATTTTTTCGCTTCATTTCTGAAATTTTCTGAAAATCGCCTGTCATTCCCGGTTCCTGCCGCCTGCCTTTTGCAAAGAAAATGCCCGGAAGCTTTCCTAAGCCTCCGGGCATTCCGATCCGAGTATCTTTTACAGATGCAGCAGCATCTTTGCAATGTTGAAGTAGATCAGCAGCGTGGTGGTATCCACAATGGTGGTGATCAGGGGTGAAGCCATCACGGCCGGATCCACATGCAGCTTTTCTGCCGCCACCGGCAGAATGCCGCCGATGATCTGCGAGAGCAGGATGGTGCAGATCAAAGTCAGGCACACCACCAGCGCCACCGGAGCCGCGATGCGGTCAAACACCAGCAGCTTTACAAAGTTGCATACGGCCAGCGTGCCGCCGCACAGCAAGGCCACGCGGCTCTCGCGCCACAGGATGCGGGGCAGATCGCGGGGCTGGATGTCGCCCACTGCCATGCCGCGGATGATGGTGGAGGTGCTCTGGCTGCCCGCGTTGCCGCCTGCGTCGGTCAGCATGGGGATGTATGCAGTCAGCACGGTCACAGCGGCCAGTGCGTCCTCGTATCCGCGGATGACCAGACTGGAGAAGGTGGCGCTGATCATTAAAAACAGCAGCCACGGTGCGCGGCTCTTGTACAGATCCCACATGCTCTGCTTGAAGTAGGGCTTGTCGGAGGGGCCGATTGCGTTCATCTTTGCAATATCTTCGCTGGCCTCGTCCTGCAGGATGCTGATAGCATCGTCAATGGTCACGATGCCCACCAACCGGTTCTCGGCGTCCACCACCGGGATGGCCAGAAAGCCGTATTTCCCGAACAGGTTGGAAACATCCTCCTGATCGGTGGTGGTGCTCACGCTGACCACATTGGAATCCATCAGGTCCTTGATAGGCTCTTCTGTGTTCTTTGCCAGCACCAGCACCCGCAGGGACACCACGCCGATCAGCCTGCGGCTGTCATCGGTCACATAGCAGTTGTTGATGGTCTCCTTGTCAAAGCCATTCCTGCGGATGGCCTCCATAGCCTGTGCCACGGTCATGTCCGGCCGCAGCTCCATCAGCTCGGTGGTCATCACGCCGCCGGCCGAGTCCTCCGGGTACTTGAGCAGCTCGTTGATCATGCGGCGGGTGGTGGGGTCGGCCTGACCCAGAATGCGCTTGACCACGTTGGCAGGCATTTCCTCCACAAGGTCGGTGGCATCGTCCACGAACAGTTCGTCCACAACAGCCTTCAGCTCGGTATCGGTCAGGCCGTCGATCAGCTTCTGCTGGGTCTCAGGGGCCAGTTCGGTGAACACATCTGCGGCCAGATCCTTCGGGCACAGACGGAACAGCACCGGGAGCTTTTCTGCAGGCAGATCCTCAAATACCGCCGCAAGGTCGGGCGCGGGCAGAGTTTCCATCACATCCCGCAGGCTCTGGTATTTCTTGGCATCGTCCAAATTTGCCAGCATGGTCTTGAGGGTATCGATCGAGATTTCAGACATAAAAAAGCTGCCTCCTTTTCAGTGGCAGCTCTCGTTTCTTCTTTTCAGGGAACGCAAACACGCACCGTGTGCATTCACACACAGCAGGGTCTGCGCAAAGCAGAAACGGCGGCTGCCATCATATAAAGTAATCGGGGAGAAAGACTGCTGCTACTGCCAGCAGGTTCCATGACAACCACCTCGTTTTCCTGTTGTAAAAAGACACTTTTTGCCTTTTCCGCCCATTACTTTACCACTGCTTTTTTGCCGCGTCAACCCTGCTTTTTAAATTTTTCCGTTTCTTTACAAAAAGTAAAAGTGCCCGATGACATTTTTCGTATCATCAGGCACTTTTATCCTGTCAGAGCATGTCCCGGGCGGGATGGAAGACTCTTTGCTTACAGTGTCTCTACCGTATCAAACAGGTCTTTTGCGGCTTCCACAGCATCCTTGCTGCCAAACACCACCCGCACGCCGTTTGCCATGGCGGCACCCAGCTCTGCGGCCTGCTCCTTCAGCAGTGCGGCATCCACCGCACACAGGGCCTTGCGGTCTGCCGCCATCATTTCATCAGTGATGCCGCAGAAATACCGACGGTCCGTCTCGCGGGCCTCAGCACGCGGCTTGCGAGGGGTGTCCAGCTTGGCCACAGTACCCACAATAAAATCGTTCAGGTCTTTTTCGGTGTACTCCCGTGCTGCCAGTTCTGCCGGACCTTTTGCAAAGGTGTCGTAGCTTTCCTTTACATGGGGGTCGCGGTAGGTGTACAGGTATTCCACGCCGTCCGAGGAGAGCATTCCGGTGCCGTAAGCGCCGCCCACCTCGCGGATGTTGTGCCACAGGTATTCGTAGCTCATCACGCGGGCCAGCGCCTTGCGGTCGCTGCGGCGCTCCATGGGCCATACCTGTACATCGTAGTTCACACCGCCGTCAATGATAAACGCTTCGTTCACCGGCGGTGTCAGCGGCTCCACATAGGGCTTTGCCGCAGCGCGGCCCTCGGCAGCAAAGCGGCTGTCCGGCAGCAGAGTGCGCAGCTTTGCAAGGGCATCCTCGCTGCCGTACAGGCTGACCGTCAGCTCTGCGTGCTGCAGCACCTCTGTGCGCAGGGCATCCAGCTTTTCACCCAGTGCTGCCCAATTGCCGCGCTCCTGCACGCCGCACAAGAACTTGTAATAGCTCACACCGCTGCAGCGTTCACTCACCGCACCGTCCACCGTGTAGTGGGCACTGGCGCGGGTGGCTGCGTATACATTGCCCTGCTGGATGAACTGCTGTTCCATGTTCAACTTCTGCTGGCTCAGCACCCGTGCAAAAGCAGCTTCTGCCGCCGGGCCGGTAAGGATGGTATCATACAGCCATTCGCCGCCCAGCTCCACAGCCTTTTCCAGACTGCGTTCCAGCAGGCTCAGGCACAGGCTCAGCTTGGCATGGCAGGGTGCACCCTCCTGCCGCCCAGTCCAGATGTCCAGCTGGGTGCGGCTGTCGCCCAGCCATGTGCTGCGCAGAGTGTTCAGTTGCTGAGCGGTGTGTTCGGTGCTGTCCAGCTCGTCCAGCACATCGGTCAGCAGGTCCAGATACGGCATGTTCTCAGGCTTCACATTGCCAAGGTCATAGTAGAAGTTCAGGTACAGGCTGCCTGCCGAAGGGTGATGCAGCAGCTGTACCCCGGCCAGAAGTTCCCGCTCGCCTGGGGCCGTCCTTGCTCCGTCGCCAAGGTCGGCAACGGTCAGCGGGTGCTCCAGCACAAGCTTGCCATCGGTGCGGATGGGTTCGCTCTCCTCTTTTTTAGGCAGGGTGGGCACCTGCACCACCTGCACCGGAGCCGGTGCAAACAGCTCACGCAGCAGCTCATCGAACCAGCCATCGGCCATCTTTTCCCGCAGGGAAGCAAACAGCCTGTCCGTGTGCAGCAGCAGGGCGGGGTCGCCGGTGTGCAGCCAGCCAGTAGAAGCATTGATGGCATCCAGCACGCCGTCTGGCAGGGTGCCCGGGCGCTCCAGCGATGCAAACTCTGCTGCGTTCAGCGAAGCCAACAGCAGTTCCTGCGGGATGCCCTCGGCCAGAATGCCGTCCACCGCCTTGCGCACAGCGGCAGCAAACTTGCGGGCGCTCTCCTCGGTGGCACCGCGCAGCACCAGTTCCAGCACCGGCTGCAGGGTGCTGTCGTCAAAGCCAATGTCAATATCTGCGCCCAGCTTTTCGGCCAGCAGCGCCGCCTTCAGCGGGGAGTTATTGGTGCCAAGCAGGGCATCCAGCAGGATCTCCACGCCCAGCTGCCGCTCCCGGTCTGCAAAGGCACCGGTGTACCATGCCAGAGCACACTGCACCTCGTCCGGCTCCGGGTTTTCGGTATAGTAGGGCAGTTCCACGCAGGCACCCGCCTGCTCGTGCTGCATGGTCAGCTGCGGACGGCTGGTGCCCTTGGGCATTTTTGAAAGATAATCCCTGTCCAGCAGTTCCAGCTTTTCAGCCATATCCATTTTGCCATAGAGGGTAATGCAGCAGTTGTCGGCGCTGTAGTGGCGGTGATATACCCGCTTATACTTTTCATAGGTCAGCGCCGGGATGCTGGCCGGGTCGCCGCCGGAAACAAAGCCGTAGGCCGTATCCGGGAACATGGCCCGTTCCAGTGCATTTTCCAACTGAGCATCCGGTGCAGCCAGAGCTCCCTGCATCTCGTTGTACACCACTCCGCTCACGGTGCCGTCGGCACTGCGGTGCCAGCCCTCCTGCTCAAACACGCTCTTGTCCACCATAGCCAGCGGGCAGAACACCGCGTTCAGGTAGACATCCATCAGGTTTTTGAAGTCGGTCTCATTGGGCGTAGCGAACGGGTAGACCGTCTTATCCGGGAAGGTCATCGCATTCAGGAAAGATGCCATGCTGCTTTTGAGCAGCTGCAAGAACGGCGAGGTCACCGGGTATTTTTCGCTGCCTGCCAGCACCGAGTGCTCCAGAATGTGGAACACGCCGGTGTCATCGGACGGGAAGGTGCCAAAACCGATGCCAAACGCCTTGTTGGTATCCTCATTTTCCACCAGCAGCACCGTGGCACCGCTCACATCGTGGGTAAGCACGGTCAGGGTTCCGTGCTGTTCAGGGCAGTCCTCGGTACGCACGAGGGTATAACCGGGAAATCGTTCCATTTCGTTTTCTCCTTTGCGGTTTTGAAATCATTGCCTCTATTGTATCATTCGCCGCTCAAAAAGACAATTACCGGTTTGTTAATTATAACCAGAAGGACGATTTAAAATGGCCTCCGTTACACTCTGGCCATATTCAGCGGAAATTTTATTTTTATTATTACAGAAGAGCAGCGGCTGCGGCCGCTACTCTTCTGTTTTTTCACGGGAGGGGCCGTAATAAAAACGCCCTGCTGCCCGTTACATCTTTTCCCGTAAAAAGCGAAGGGGCTGTTGCCAAGAACTCCCTCAGTCACGGCTTCGCCGCGCCAGCTCCCTCACGGAGGGAGCCTGACATGACGGTAAGCTGTGAAGCCTCCCTCATTGAGGGAGGTGGCATCGCGTAAGCGATGTCGGAAGGAGTTTGACAACAGCCCTTTTCTATATTTTTAAATTTTTCAGTTCTTCTTACCAGTTAAAAACTCCGGCAGGGGCTTGCCCTGCTTGCGCCACTGATGGTACTCTGCCGTAGCAGCGAACTCCACGTCACCGGCAGAGTTCAGGGCAGTCTCCACAGAGTCCTGCACCACGCCGATGATGAAGCCGACACCCACCATCTGCATGGCGACATCGTTGGAGATGCCGAACAGGGAGCAGGCCATGGGGATCAGCAGCAGGGAACCGCCGGCCACGCCGGAAGCGCCGCAGGCACCCAGAGCGCTCATAGCGCTCAGTACGATGGCTGCAGGCAGAGACACCTGAATGCCCAAGGTGTTAGCAGCGGCCAGCGTCATGATGGTGATGGTGATGGCGGCACCGTCCATGTTGATGGTGGCGCCCAGCGGGATGGAGACGGAGTACATATCCTTGTCCAGACCCAGCTTTTCGCACAGGGCCATGTTCACGGGGATGTTGGCGGCGGAGCTGCGGGTGAAGAAGGCGGTCAGGCCGGACTCACGCAGGCAGCGGAACACCAGCGGATAGGGGTTGCAGCCCAGATAGATAAACATGATGAAGGGGGAGACGATGAGGGCCATGAACAGCATGGTGCCCACCAGCAGAGCCAGCAGCTTGCCGTACTGGGTAAAGATGGCAAGGCCGTTGCCGGAAACATTGGTGTAGACCAGACCCATGATGCCGAAGGGTGCCAGATTGATGATCCAGCGCACGATCTGGGAGACCGCATCGGCGGTGTTTGCCATAAAGGTCTTGGTGGTGTCAGAGCCGATCTTCTTCATGGCCACGCCGAACATGCAGGCCCAGAACAGGATGCCGATGTAGTTGCCGCTCATGATGGCACTGACGGGGTTTGCCACAAAGTTGGTGAGCAGAGTGCCCATCACTTCGCCCAGACCCTGCGGCACCACGTCCGACTGGGCAGCGTCTGCCAGCACGACCGTGACCGGGAACATAAAGCTGGTCGCCACTGCGATGGCCGCAGCCAGAAAGGTGGTGAGCATGTACAGCCAGATGACCGTACCGAAGCGGCGGTCCAGCTTGGAAGAGCCCTGTGCCAGAGCACTTGCCACAATCACGAACACCAGCACCGGGGCGATGCCCTTCAGTGCGCCAACGAACAGGCTGCCCAGTTCACCCACCCAGCCTGCACCGGGGGCCACCAGAGCCAGCACCGCACCGATGATCAGACCGACCAGAATGCGAACGATCAGGCTGATGCCGTTGTAGCGGGCAACTGCCTTATTCAACGTTTTCATATAGACACTCCTCTTTCCTATTGTACGCCAATGGCGTACAGCTTCCTGTCTCTTACACAAGGACGGGTGTTATTATAGCACATACGGCAGAGAAATGAAAGCGTTTTCAGACATTTTTCGTTCACAAATTTGCATTCAGGTCGGCACCCATGGGGGTTTTCCGTTGATCTGTATTTGTAGCAAGGACAGGTTTGGCCATTCGCGGCTTTGTTCTCTCCGTCACCGTCGAGCGGCGCAGGGCGGAGCGAACGGGGGCAAACAAAAAAGCCTGCGTGCGCAGTCCTGCATGGCAGGCTCTGCATCCGCAGACCGGGGCTCTTTGGGGGTGTATTCTATTTTCAACCCAGCGGCTGGGTGGGGGCAAGCTTCTGGTAGGCAAAGCGGGGCGAGCCGTCTGCCACATGGATGATGCCGCAGCGGGTAAAGCCGTTCTTTTCCAGCAGATGCTGCATGATCTTGTTGTCGGCGTGGGTGTCGGCACGCAGGCTCTGGCAGTGCTCCATGCTCCAGTCCAGCACTGCCGATGCCACGCCCTTGTGCTTTCCGGCCGATGCCAGACGGTGCACCGTGCCATAGGGCAGGGTATCGTCCAGCCACTGGCCGTCCTCAATGGCGGCGTAGGTGGGGTCTGCCCCCAGAATAAATGCAAATACGGCCTCGATCTGGCCGTTGACCACATAGAGGAACAACCGGTTCGAGTCGATATCCTCCTCCAGCAATTCCTGCGGCGGGAAATTATCCCCCCACTGGGTCGGGTTGCCAGATGCCTTCATGACTGCACGTGCATGGGCGTAGATCTTCAGGATCTGGGGCAGATCCCCTCTCACTGCTCCACGAAACATTCATTCCACCTCGTCTTTTCTGCGCTGCGCTCGGTCCGGCACAGCACTTTGAGAATTGTTCTTATTGTACTACAAATTACCATAAAAATCCAGTTCCCGCACCAAAGTACCTTAAAATGCTCCAAAACGGCAAAAAGCAGGGGCTGCTGCACTTTCGGCTAAAACGATGTGCAGCAGTCCCTGCTTTTAGAGCAAGTACCTTATGCGCTGGCGCGGCCATGGCCGGTGCGCACCAGCCGGTATTCCCGCGGGCTGAGACCATACCGCTCGTGGAACAGGCGGTAGAAATAGCTGGTGTTCTCGTAGCCCACCAGAGAAATGATCTGCTGGATGTTCATGTCGCTGCGGCGCAGCAGGCGGGCAGCGGTCTCCATACGGTGCTTTTGCAGCAATTCCTTATAGGTGCGTCCGGTCTGGGCACGCACGCACTCGCTGACATATGCCAGCGAAACGCCGTACTCCCGTGCCACGTTGGAAAGGCTTGCTTCGCGGTAATTCTGGGTGATTTCTTTGAGTGCCGCCTGCACCAGTGCTTCGCGGCTGACCGTTCCGGCCCTGACTTCCGGCAGGATAGGATTCGTCTGTGTCATCTGCGTTTCCTCCGTAAAGGGTGCGGGCGGGGACTGGGGGATGTCGGACGCCCGCCGCACAGGGAATGGCGGCTCCTGCCGCCCTACACCTCAGATACGAACCGACGCACCGGAATATTGCAGAAAGCTAAAAAATTTTTAGTCAATTTTCGTTGTAGGAGTCAGACCCCTCTCAGTCACGCCTAACGGCGTGCCAGCTCCCCCGAAGGGGGAGCTTTATCGGCACGAACCGGTAGATGCTTAAAAGCTCCCCCTTCGGGGGAGCTGGCGAACGCAGTGAGCCTGAGAGGGTTCATCCGTTCCCTTGGGGAAGCTGGCAAAGCCGCAGGCTTTGACGGAAGGGGTTGCCCGCTGCCGAAAAAACGGTGGAACTGACTATAAACGTAAAAGAGCGGCAGTCGCACGACTGTCGCTCTTTTTGTACTTAAAAACAGGACGGTAGCCGTGTTGACTACCGCCCTGTTGGTGCTATTTGAGTTTTTTCAAAAAACTTCTGTGCCAGGAAATCAGATCTTGGTCACAATGAAGACAGTCCCGAAGGGACGAACCTTCAACAGCTCTTTCTCCGTGCCGTAGTCGGTGCTCAGCTTGTAGCCGTCCGGCAGCTGAATATCAGCAGCGCTGACGCCAGTTGCATCGACTGCAACCTCAGCCTTAGCCTCAATGAAGTTGTTCGGCAGCTCCAGCAGTTTGACATCGATGGTCTTCTTGGTCGGAGTCATGGTCACATCAGTCACGAAGACGATGATGTACTCACCCTTGCTGTCGTCCTTGCGGATTTCAACAACAGCGTTCTCGTTCTCCAGATGGTAATCTTCGGGAAGCAGCTTCTTATCGATGTCAGCAACCTTCACAGAGTTCTCGGTCTTCAGAACATCAATCTTGGCAGTCTCACCCACAACGTTGGTCACACCATTGCCTTCGTCCTTCATGAAGATAACCGTAACAGGACGAGTGGTCACACCGGGGACATCGGGGACATC
>OHGR01000769.1_pt1 | contig 11495 bp, 9 predicted proteins | sample 1567911 | NCBI WGS metagenome assembly OHGR01 (sample SAMEA3879552, study PRJEB24766) | human gut metagenome | biome: human-associated habitat; feature: feces | place: USA | collected 1985/1987
AAAGCTTCTTATCTGCTGTAAAAGCGGACTTATAAGCGACACTGAGGCCGAAAAGCTTCGAGAGCTTGGCTATGACGCTGAAAACCTAGAGGGTGGCTACTATGGCTGGCTGAGAGAAAAGCTTTCCAAAGAGGTCGTAGAGGATATCTCACAGGACGCTGAGCGGAGCATACAAAAGAAATTCCGCAAGGAGATATGGAACAGATTCACACAATCTGTGAACGAATATGAGCTTATAAAGCCTAATGACAGGATAGCGGTGTGCATATCGGGCGGCAAGGATTCAATGCTCATGGCGAAGCTCATACAAATGCTTCACCGCCACAGCAAGTTCCCTTTCGAGGTAAAATATCTTGTTATGGATCCGGGCTACAGTCCTGCCAACCGTGAGATAATCGAACGCAACGCAAAGCGGCTTGGAATACCCATAACAGTGTTTGAGTCTGATATTTTCGACTCTGTATACAATGTGGAGAAAAATCCATGCTATCTGTGCGCACGAATGAGAAGAGGTCATTTATACAGCAAAGCACAGGAGCTTGGCTGTAACAAGATAGCACTTGGACATCACTATGATGATGTTATCGAGACTATACTTATGTCGATGCTTTACGGCGGACAGATACAGACCATGATGCCAAAGCTCAACAGCACGAATTTTGAGGGTATGCAGCTTATAAGACCTCTCTATATGGTAAGAGAGGACGACATAAAAAGGTGGCGTGACTATAATGGGCTGCGGTTCATACAATGTGCCTGCAAGTTCACCGACACCTGCACGACCTGTGCACCTGACAGCAGGACAGTATCAAAGCGTATGGAGATAAAACAGCTTATTGCAAAGCTAAAGCTTGTTAATCCGCAGGTAGAATACAACATTTTCAAGAGCGTGGAAAACGTTATGCTCAATCAGGTCATTGCATACAAAGACGACGAGGGCAGACACAGCTTTTTGGAGAGATTTAAAGAGGAATAAAAAAATCATCGCCGCAGGCGATACCTTAATTCCTCATTCCTCACTTATCTATAAGGTGGCATAATAATGATATTTCTATTTCTTCTGCCCTTTTATCTGGGCGTATCATCATACATGATGTTCCGATTTTTCTACTGGATGAAGCACTGCAACCACAGATTTAACTGGCTGCGTTTCAAAGTGCCTTTTGCAGTGGTCTATCTTTTCATGGCGCTTTCGCCTGTTATAGCTTTTCTGCTTCCAAAATCCGCCGTTGCTATCGTCATAAGGCGAATTTCTACATACTGGATAGGCATTATGCTCTACTCGCTCTTGTATGTGGTGCTTTTTGACCTGCTAAGACTTATCGCAAAGCACACGAAGCTTAAAAACACGCTGCTGTTTTCCCGTGGAAGCGTTATTTCCATTGGTTCGGTGGTTGTGGCTTGTGCGGTGGCGACCTGTCTTTACGGCATTTTCAATGCACGAAACATCAAGGTGAATGAATACAGCGTAACTGTCAACAAGTCATGCGGCAGTGACAAGCATTTAAAAGCTGTGCTTGTGGCTGACCTGCACATGGGTTACGCTATCGGTGTGGATCACATCACCAACATGGTTGAGAAAATAAACCAGCAGGACGCTGACATTGTTATAATAGCAGGAGATATTTTTGACAACAGCTATGACGGCATGGACGATCCCGAAGGTATAAAGGCACAGCTCAGGTCCATAAAGAGCAAATACGGCGTTTATGCGGTCTACGGCAACCACGATATAGATGAAAAAATTCTCATGGGATTTACCTTTGACTGGGGCGGAAAACAGCTCCACAACGAGAAAATGACAAACTTTATGAAAGAGTGTAACATAAAGCTTATCAATGATGAGTCTGTTTTGATAAACGATGAATTTTATCTTGTGGGCAGGCGTGACACTGACAAGCCCGGTACTGAGGACGGCACTCGTGCAGAGATATCAGAGCTTACGAAGGATCTTGACAAGACCAAGCCGATATTCGTGCTTTCCCACGAGCCTGACGAGCTTCAAAAGACCGCTGACGCAGGTGCGGACATAGATTTCTCAGGTCACACACATGACGGGCAGCTTTTCCCAGGCAATCTGACAATAGGTCTTTTCTGGGAAAACCCATGTGGCATGATAAAGAAAGATAACATGTACTCCATTGTCACCTCTGGTGTTGGTGTATACGGCACTTTCATGAGAGTAGGAACTGACGCTGAGATATGCTCTGTAGATATTGATTTTGCAGGTTAAGTTATATAGTAAAAGGTCTGTCACTTGATTTTGGTGACAGACCTTTTTTATGCTAAACAATATCTTTTTCAAAAACGGCTTTGATATTCATATCACCATTCACCTTAGCCTTTATCTCCGATTGGGTATTATCGCCCTTTACGCCCTCCCAATGGTCAAAATGCCAGCCTGATTTTGCTTGTGCGTTCAATTTTATCTCACAGCCGTCAAAATATGTGCCGCTATAATCACTTTCTATTTCAACGCCCCCTATCAGAACGCTTCCCTGCTCGTTATCCGCTGATATCTTCACTGTTCTGCGCTCATAATAGTCAAACTCTCTTTCAAGATAGCCAAGCACTTTATCATATCTTCCCTCAATAAAATTCTGCCAACGTATTATCATAGGGTCTGTAGCTTTCGCAAGGTTTGCCCATGTTGGAAAACGGTCGAAATAATTATCAAGTTCGCCGTAATAGATATTCTTATAATATTCGAGATACTCCCCGAACCGCTCCGCAGTAAAGTTCACGCTTCCAAGCTGACACATTGCCGAGGTGAGCTTCAAATCGAATTCCTCGTTATCTATAAGGCTGCAAAGTATTCCGCCAAACTTTGTATAGCTTTGGCTTCTAAGATACGAGAACATATTTGTTTCCAGATCCTTCTCGTTATAATGCGAGCATGATGATTCCGTATCGAAAAGCACAAAGCGCCATCTGCCATCTGCATAGCTATTGCCCTGCTCTATGGTTCTTGTGCGCCAGCAAGCATAGTTGTTCTGCGGCCAATCGTCATTGAAGATATACATTTCCGTGGCGGCATACTCCACAAGGTTATCCATATCTATCATTGCGCAGGCTTTGCGATAATTCTCCTCAATGGACATATCGTTTTCTGTGATAAACTTATACATATCGTTGAAAAGCTTTTCGTCCTCAGGCTCACCCTCGCTCAGCTCATCATTTTTATACATGACAACGTTGCTTTTTGCAACATTATATCTATCCGCAAAATATCTGTCGCTGTAATCCGACTGCAAGGTATAAAGTCCCCAGTACTCACCGTCTATAAACAGCACGCAGGCTGTTCCCTGCTGAGTTTCAACACCTCTGCCTGACACCATATTTTGTATCATCATGTCCTTGAATTTTGAATAATTGGCGTCATTTCCGCCGTTTCTAAGCACAAAGGTCTTGCAGGAGGTGATAGCCTCGCCGTTTACATCTGTAAAGCTATCCCAGAAAACTGTATCAAAAGAGCTTTTGCCATAATCGTTTCGAGCATAAAGCCTGAACGACTTTTGATAATCCGCCCTAGACCAGGCGCCTTGTATCCTTATGCCGCAATCCTGAGAAATAAGGCTGTTGCCCTCACTGTCGAAATACTCAACATAACATTCCTTTTCCCACTCTCTGCCACGCTGATTGTAGTTCGCAGGGATAGAGCCGTTCCAAGGGTGGTCGGGATTTTCTTCGTCATATTCTTTGTATACGTCCCCAAGGCAGTAAATGCCCGTTTTTTCGTTGAAAAGCCCATCAGGATCGGTGGTAATGGATACTATAGGCAGGTCGTTATGATCTGCACTTGAAACGTCCACAAAATAAGTGGCAGTAACAGTTTTTCCGCACTTTCCGCTTGTACCCTCTGCACAGGCTCTTATGACAGTGCCTTTATCAACTGCGCTTTTGTCAGGCAGTTTTATGCTGTCACGATAGTCAAGCTGTATCTTCATAGGGTCATAAGCCGAAAGGACATTTTCATCATCTGACCTGTCGTCAATTCTCAGGGCATTTTCATAGACCTTTCTTGTGTCCGACGTGGCAGGGTCGGTGCCGTCGGTGGTATAATACACCGTCTGACTCTCTCCTGCGGTTATCTCAAGGTCAAAAGCCTTTTCATAGCTACCTGCCGCCTGAGAAAACACAGGTGTATCTCCGATAGTTTTCTCTGCATTCGCCGTAAGAGGTGTAGGCTCTGAAACGTACATTTCACCCTTGACATTTTTAGAATAGCTCACGCCCTTGTTAAGCTTAGGCATTTTTATGCTCTCACACTGGAACGAGTCATATTTCAATATTATCTCCGCTTCGCTGACCTTGCCTATGCTGAAATCAGCGTGGGGAAAATCAGCATTTTCAAAGCCTGCTGACGAGCAGTATACTATTATATAGTCATTGGCTTTAATGACATATCCGCCCAAAGGCTGATCTCCACCGCCATTTTTTGAAAGTGAAAATCCCGTAAGTGAAATATCTTTATTTGTAGGGTTATATATCTCTATCCAATCGCTTGGTTCTCCGTTTTTGTCCTGCATAGCTGTTTTCTTAGATGTTTCGCTGTTTGAGGGGCATATCTCGCTTATATATATTTTCGGCGGTCTTATTATAACTGCAGCGAGCATTACCACCGCTGCCACCGCCGCAAGACAAAACCCTATCATGGAAACCCTTTTTAGTCCCAATACAAAACCTCCTGCTCTGCAATATTACAGATATCATTATAGCCTTTTTTCACATTTCTGTCAACCAACTGCAAAACACACAAAATCCATGGGGATTTTCTCTGTGGCTTTTACTATTTCTACAATCCTTTTAACTTTTACTTGACAAACTTTTACGGCTGTGCTTTAATAGAGTAGTAGGGTAAAATCCCCGTAAATACGAAAGGAATGGTACATATATGAAGTTAAGAAAAGTTCTGGCACTTGCCGCTGCAGCGGTAATGGCTGTGGCTGCTCTTGCGTCATGCGGCGTTAAGGAGGACTCCTCAAACGATTCAAAGGCAGGCGGCTCATCAGAAAAGCACTATAAGATAGGCATTGTGCAGATAATGGAGCATACATCTCTCAACACTATCAGAGATGCTGTTATCGACAGACTTGCAGAGCTTGGCTATGTTGACGGCAAAAACTGCACTATCGACGCTCAGCAGGCTAACAATGAGTCAACAACTGTTCAGCAGATACTCGACCAGTTCAAAGCTGACGGTGACGATATCATCATCGCTATCACAACACCATGCGCACAGCTCGCAGCTCCATACTCTGAGGAGATACCAGTAGTATTCTCCGCAGTAACAGACCCTATCGGTGCAGGTCTTTGTGACTCGCTTGAAAGCACAGGGGCAAACATCACAGGCACATCTGACAAGCTCGCTATCACAAAGATACTTGACTTTGCGCTTGAAATGAAGCCTGAAATAAAAACTCTCGGTTATCTTTACAACACAGGCGAGGACAACTCAGTTTCTACCCTTAAAGAAGTAAAGGCTTATTGTGAGGGAAAGGGTATCACTGTTATCGAAGGCGCTGCTTCAAACACATCTGAGGTGCAGGAAGCTGCTCAGAACCTTGCCGCAAAGTGCGACGCTGTATTCTCACCTAACGACAACACTATCGCAGGCGCTATGGGTACAGTAACAGAAGTTATGAACAAGGCTAAAGTTCCAATGTTCGTTGGCGCTGACTCAATGGTAATGGACGGCGGTCTTGGCACTGTTGGTATCGAGTATTCCGACCTTGGTAAGGAAACTGCAAACATGGCAGCTCAGATACTCAGCGGCGAAAAGAAAGCGTCCGAGATACCAATAAAGGTGTTCAACGAGGACCTCAGCACTTATATCAACAAGACAACTGCTGACGCTATCGGCATCACTATTCCTGACGATATTGCAAACGGAGAAAAGACAGTTTACTTCGATTAAACTATTGCAAAATCAAATCAAACATAGTATAATAGTAGGGAGCGGGACTTTCGCTCCCTGCTATTTTTTATTGAAAGGAAAATTATATGAAACTGAATAAGAAAACAGTTATCTCGCTTATACCGAAAGCTGTGCTTTTGATCTTACTCCTTGTGATAATAAACACTCAGCTCACGGAAAGCGTTGTTACGGGAACATTTGAAAAGGGTCTTGTTTTTTCTATCCTTGCACTTGGAATATTCATCTCATTCAGGATACTAGATATCCCTGACCTGTCGGTAGACGGAACTTTCACCCTTGGCGTTGCAGTATCAGTTATGCAGGCTTTCAACGGCGACCCTATCAAGGGCATACTGCTGTCAATAGTTGCAGGAGCTATCGCAGGAAGCGTGACAGGAATACTTATCACAAAACTCAACGTTCAGCCTATACTTGCTGGAATAATCACAATGACGGCTCTTTACTCCATAAACCTGAAAATCATGGACAGACCTAATATTTCACTCTATAAGAAAGATACTATATTTACAATGGCTCAGAAATATTTCGGCTACTATTACAAGCTTGCGGCGGCAGGTATCGTGCTTGTTATTGCGGCTGTTCTGCTTTTCTGGTTTCTTAAAACTCAGGCAGGAATGTCACTTAGAGCCACAGGCGACAACGAATACATGGTAAGGGCTTCTTCAATAAACTCAGACAGAATGAAGATAATGGGCTTTGCCATTGCAAACGCTTTGGTATCCCTTTCAGGCGCAATGTACGCTCAGTATTCCTCGGCAGGCGACTCAAACAGCGGTACAGGTATGCTGGTGGTAGGCCTTGCTTCTATAATTATCGGTGAGATATTCTTCAGCAAGCACTCGATCCTCTGCGGAATACTTGCGGCGATATTCGGTGCGGTGGCATACAGATTCGTTCTTGCTTTTGCAATGAATCTCGGTATGGACAGCAACTACACAAAGCTTTTCTCAGCCTGCATAGTTGCCCTTGCTATCTCTCTGCCTGCTATCAAGAAGTATATCACAAAGGCATACAAGCGTGTATGCAGTGACAAATAGGAGGTTTAAAATGCTTAAGCTTGAAAATATAAACATAACCTTCAACAAGAACACTGCCAACGAGCGTAAGGCGCTCCAGCACATAGACCTTGATGTGGCTGACGGAGATTTCGTTACTGTAATAGGTTCAAACGGTGCAGGAAAATCCACACTTATGAACGTTATCAGTGGCAGCTACGAGGCTGACACCGGCAAGATATTCCTTGACGGAAAGAACATCACTCACCTAAAGGAGCATCAACGTGCAAGAACTATAGGCAGGCTTTTCCAAGACCCGCTGAGAGGAACTGCACCTAACATGACCATTGAGGAAAACCTCGGCCTTGCCTACAGTCGTGGAAAGCGTCGTTCGCTGACTATCGGTATCAGGAAAAAGGACGTTTCAGTGTTCAGAGAAAGGCTCAAGGAGCTTGACTTAGGTCTTGAGGACAGAATGAAAATGCCTGTGGGCTTGCTCTCACACCAAAGCTTCTGCTTCTTGACGAACACACTGCGGCACTTGACCCTAAGACCGCAGAAAAGGTCATGAGGATAACCGAAAAGATAGTAAAAGAAAACGCGCTGACTACTCTTATGATAACACACAACATTTCAAATGCCATTGAATACGGCAACAAGACTATCGTAATGAGCCAAGGCAAACTGCTTCTTACTATCGAGGGCGAGCAGAGAGCAAACATGACGGTGGAAAAGCTTATGAAACTTTATTCCGACACCGCCGAGGACGAACTTTCAGACAAGATGATACTTCAAGAATAATCAGACATACAAAAAGCTGCGGAGGGAAAACTCCGCAGCTTTTACTTTTGTTCTTTCACATAAGACTAAACATATGTTATATCTATTCCTGCGATCTTTGCTCTGCCCTTTATGATAAGGATCTTTTCTTTTTCATCATAAGCTCCGTTAGGCTGGTCTATTCCGCCAAGAACGCAGTCGGCTTCCACCTTTATGCCCCAGTTCTTCGGGATATAAAGCTCCACTCCGCCGCAAAGCACATCAACATTCAGCTCGACTTCGTTTCCTGCCATATCGGCAGAATCAAAGTACACCTCCATACCGCTGTAACGGCAGCTTATGTCAACTCTTTTCAACACCTTTGAGGTTATATACTTTGTGCAGCCTGAAAATTTTGCGTCGATACGCACATATTCCCCATTGTCTGAGGATTTATCCCAAGCAGGATTATCGGTAGTGTGGGTGGTCCACTTGCTTTGTGTAAACCTGTAGCGGTAAGGGAAAATAAATGAAAATCCCACGCTGAGAAGCAGTGCCGCACCCAAAACAGGCCATGGGGTGAACTTCTCGATACCGAGAGTTTCGTCAAAGAGTATCGCCATGATAGCTATAGGGAAGAATATTCCCCAGAAGTTAAGGTGTCTGACGCTCGTTACGATAACAGGAACGAGGAGCAGTGAGATCACAACGCTCCACACGCTTACACTTCCAAGCAGACCTGTGCGGTCAAGGATAAGCGCAACGCCTGCAAGGATAAAGAACAAGCCCCATATAAGATTTTTGTTTTTCATAGAAATCTCCTTTCTCCAAGTCTGAGCTTCAAAAGCTTGTAATAGCTTCGTGAGGCGTAAAGCTGTTTGTGAGTGCCTGCAAAGCTTATAAGGCTTGCAGAGGTTATGTTTCGCTCAACGGAATAGATGTGCTTTACATTCACGATAGCGGATTTTGACACTCTCACGAATTTTCTCGGAAGTATCTCTTCAAGCTCGAAAAGCTTCATTTTGACCTGAAAAACGTCGTCGGAGGTATGTGCGTTAAGATTATGTTCCCCTGTTTCAAAAAACAGTATGGAATCAAGGGGAGGATAGAACTGAACTGCGTCTTTGAAAAAAGCTATCTCAGGATCGCCCTCAGCGGACTCCGCCGCCCTTTTCATTTTAAGCACACGTTCATCGGGCTGGGCGCACCTTATGACTATCTCGTCTTCAGACATATTCTCGTCTATCTCTATCCTGACCTTCACGCTTTCACCCCCGTTTTATCTGACAGCCTTATTATAATCTATTTTTCCTTTCATGTAAACCCCTTTTGGCTGACAGGTGCAGATTTCTATGCAAGAGGTAAATTTTATGACCCAAAGGGGTGCTGACCATGCAACACCCCTCGATTTAGTTTTTTACCAGTAGCTTGCCTCGCTGCCTGTGCCGTTTTGCATATATTTGTATATGAGTTCAAAAAGCTCGCTGTTGTCAACATTGTTTTGTTCCATATAATCCACAACGCCCTGAGCGGTAAGACCGCTTGCATAGTCGCTGTTTCTAAGCACCATTGCAAACTCTGCCGCAGAGCAAGCCTTTGCAAAATTCTGTGACACAGCCTCTGTATAGTCAGAACACATAACAGACTTGTCTATAAGCTTGCTTTCGCTCGCCTCCGGGTCTTTATACCTCACTGAAACTGTGAGCATTTCTCCGCTGAGCTCGTTGGTTTCAGCCTTGCTCTCGTTATCCTGATATTTCAGCGACTTTTCATTGCCGTTATTTGGCACTATCTCATACAAAACCGTGACCTGCTGACCCGAGCCGATATCGCCTGCGTCCTTTGTATCGTCCTCAAAGTCCTCGTCATTGAGAAGTCTGTTTTCATAGCCCACCAGCCTGTATGCTGAAACATTTTCGGGATTAAACTCTATCTGCACCTTTGCGTCCTTTGCGACAGCGAAAAGAGTTCCGCTCATTTCTGTTACAAGCACTCTTTTTGCTTCGTCAACGCTGTCGATATAAGCATAGTTTCCGTTGCCATTATCAGCAAGGGCTTCAAGCCTGTTATCCTTATAGTTTCCTGAGCCAAAGCCAAGCACTGAGAGATATACCCCTGAGTCACGCTTTTGTGATATAAGGCTGGTAAGCTCTTCTTCACTTGACAGACCAACGTTCAGATCGCCGTCAGTTGCAAGGATAACTCTGTTGTTGCCGCCCTCTATGAAATACTCCTCTGCAAGCTTGTAAGCTGTGGTAATTCCTGCCGCACCTGCTGTCGAGCCGCCTGCTGACAGGCTGTTAAGTGCTGAAACTATCTCCTCGCTGTTGTCGCCACTTTCGCCCTCAAGAACAACGCTGTCGCTGCCTGCATAAGTGACGATAGAAACTCTGTCATCAGCCCCAAGGTTTTCAGCAAGCATTGAGAAAGCCTGCTGAACAAGAGGAAGCTTATCCTCGTCCTCCATTGAGCCGCTCACGTCTATGAGGAAAACAAGGTTTGTAGGAACGTCCTTGACCTTTGCTTCCCTTGCCTGAAGCCCCACCAGCATAAGCTTTGCTTCACTGTTCCAAGGACAATCGGAAAGCTCGGTATTTATAGACACCGCGCCCTCCGCAGGCTTTTCATAGTCATACTTGAAATAGTTTATGAACTCCTCTGTTCTCACAGCGTCAGGGTCGACCTCCCAGCCGTCGTTTATCATTCTTCTCACGTTTGTGTAGGAAGCCGTGTCAACGTCTGTGGAAAAGGTGGAAAGCGGTTCGTCTGAAACAAGCTTATAGCCGTTTTCCGTCAGGTGGTTATATTCCTCGGTATTGTAACCCCCTCCTATATTCGCCGTGCCGTCAGTATCTCCGGCTGTAACATTGCTGTATCTGTAGTTTTCCGCAGTTGTTCTTTCATTGTTATAGCTGCCGCTCTTTCTGCTCTCCGAGCCGTCATAACCGCTTCCGCATGAAGCAAGCATTGTCGCCGTCATCATAAGCGACAGAGTCATGGTCAAGTTTCTTTTTATGCTGTTTGAAGTTGTCTTTTTCATAGCTGTCATCTCCCGTAAAATAGCGTGGGCAATATGCCCTTGCGTTGTTAGCTACATAGTCCTCCACTTAGCAAGCAGGTCTTGCAGATCGTTTTTCGAGGAATATCTCATTCGGTCATAGAAATAATCGTTCTTGCTTTTCTGCGAGTCTTTAAGAATACCCGAATCATCGTCAAGACTTTTCCAGCCGTTTTGAAAAACGATATCCCCGTCAAGAGAAATTTCTATATGAGGTGCATTTTCAAAGGCCATAGAATAAGTGCCGTTTTCTTTCCTCAGTGGTATGAAATATTCTCTGTTTTCCTGCATGATATAAGGGGTAGAGCTTTCAATGGTAATATTTGTTTTGCTTTCTTCTCCTGTCTTTGATACAAGGCTGTTTATTCTCAGGGTGTAATGTGCGCTGTCGCTGTCGAGCCTTGCTGAAAGCACTGTCACATCTGCAAAGAAGTCTGTATCTTCCAGAACGCTGTCCTCTGTAAAATAATCATCGCCCTTTGGAATGTAGCTGTCCTCATAAGCCTTTGTGTCTGTGTGGCTGAAACTGAGCTGTTCGTATGTCTTTTCTTCTCTGTTTTCAAGCCTAGCCTTGTCAGCCGTTTCTACGCTATGCTTTGAAACACTGTCCGACTCTGAGCGGATATCGGCGTAAAGGCTTACGCCGCCGATAATAAGCACGAGCGAGGCTGCTGCCGCTGCAAATTTTCTGTAATTTCTGCGGCTTACTTTTATCTGTGTCTTCCGGAGTGATGTGGATATAGGG
>OHGR01000780.1_pt1 | contig 11340 bp, 9 predicted proteins | sample 1567911 | NCBI WGS metagenome assembly OHGR01 (sample SAMEA3879552, study PRJEB24766) | human gut metagenome | biome: human-associated habitat; feature: feces | place: USA | collected 1985/1987
TCTATGGCTATTGGGGCTAGTGCGGCAGATAGTAAAGCATTTAGTCTTCGCAACACGCCGGGAGCACCTTCAAGCGATAACGTGACTTCAAAAACACTTAATTTTAAAACAACACAATCTGGTAAATACACTACATATACCAAATTGACTGCAAGTAAAAATACTACAGTTACGACCAAGGGTTATGTTTGGAAAAACAACACTTGGAATTTGATCACAACATCTACGGGTACACAGAAGACTACAGGCTCGTGGTATCAGATAATAGTTGGCATGAATGCTAAAAACGTTGTTTCTATAACTAAAAATGCTTCAAAAGCAACATCTGCTTCTGGAAGTACTTCTGGTTATTAATATATGCACTTAAAATAACATATGAGCGACATATTGTCTGAAATTTATCAGCCGATAGTCGCTCATAATATTAGTAAAGGTCGTGAAATAATGAAAAAAAATTATGGCGTTGTTATATCTCTGCTTTTTCTTTTCCTTTTTGGTTGTTCATCTCAGGACAACAAATCCAGTAACCACAGTACAGATGATGCAAGGCTTGAGCCTGTGGAACAGGCTTATGACGGCTGTAATAAGTTGCTTGGCAGCGATCACAGCAGTTTTAAGCTGCCAGAAAAGATAAGCAAAGTGGACTTTGATAAGGTATATTCTTTGTCCTGCAATACTTTGAAAAATGATGATATGACCAATGCTGAAAAGTTATTCAAGACTTTTTATGGCGACGATTTCGACGAAAGTGCACTTTCAACTGACAATGGCGGAATAGTTTATCAAGCTGGAATAAACACATCTGCATACTGGGGTATGGATATTGCACTTTATTCCGCTGACTATGAGTTTCAAGAAAACAGTAGCGGACAGACTTATGTTGTGGGGCTTGACGAGGGCGGCATTACTTTGGGTGGCAAAGCCATTGATGTGACTGATATCGACAGTGGCTTAAACAATTATATTGCTGATTTTTATAAGGATTTTACGATCAATACCAAAGAGTTTTCGGTGAATGACACTGTGGGCAGAATTGATTTTACGGCAAGTCTTGACTATGAAAATGTGCCTTTTCAGTATTCGCCCTCTGCATACAGTCGGACAGACAACGAGAATAATATGAGTTACTGGACGTTTTTGCAGGTGACAGGCTCTATTGGGGAGGACGGCAAATTTGATTTTATCAACGCAAATGCGCCACTTAACATACTTGACAAAACAGAGAAAACTGAGATGATACCATTTGACGAGGCGGTGAAAATTCTTGAGACGGAGCTTGCAAAAGGGTCTTATTATGAGTTTTCAAATGTTGAGCTTATGTACTGCTGTCTTGCAAATCAGCCTGCATTGGATATGACCGAAGAGGACAATGTTGCTAAGGCTGAACAGCTGGCGGAGGAATACAACAAGACACCAAAAACCTTTGAGCCTATGTGGTGTTTCGAGATAAATGGCGGCGAGGGTGCAAAGGAATATATCAAGGTGAATGCTCTCAGCGGCGAGGTCTTTATTGATGTTCAGTAGGTCAGAACGAAAGGTGAATAGCATGATCACAAAGCGGATTTTTTGTATTGCTGTGATAGGCGGAATGATCTGTCTTACGGCTTGCGGAAATAGTAATAATAGCGAGAATAATTCATCTGCGGTGGTGGTATCGAATGAGGAAAGTAGAGCTGACAGCCTTTTGGACAGCAGGGTAACTTTGCAGGCTGAGGCTGTGGGTTATGATAACGGACAGCTCACGTTTGTTTGTGATGACAAGGAATACACGCTTGCAATGGACAGCGAGCTTTTTGAACATGATGAAAAATATGTGAATGGGAAAAGCTTATCCCAAGCAATAATAAACAACGATATCGGCGAGGTCATTTCTGCGGAGATAGTTACGGACGAGGGCATAACAAAAATTTATACTTGTGATGTTGTAAGTCCTAACGGCGAAAAATACGCTTCGGGAATGTATGAGGACATCAAGGCGGACGTGCCTGCGGAGGAGTATGACTACAAGCTTTGCCACAAGAGCGGCTCTGTCTATGAGCTTAGCAATGCAAATCGGACTATCACGGCTGACTTCAACGATCTTGAGGAGTGGCAGAAAGGAAAATATCCCGAAAGTGCTGATGATGTTATGTTCGGCGGCTATCTTTTTACCGACGGCAAGTTTATTATTGAGGATATCAACTTACTTGTTGCGGTGAATGATGACGGCTCAAAGACGTATGAGCCGCTCACGACCAGTGACTACCCCAGCTTTTTCGGCACAGTACAGACCATAGGCGACAACACGGCCGAAATTAAGCTCACAGACGGCAAGACCGTTTGCACAGTGCCTACATATTATTGCGACGGAGAGCTTAGCGAGGGGCTTGAAGTCATGGTGATACTCGACAGCTCCACAGATCTTTTCGGGAGCGGAAAGTCGGAGAGTTTTGATTACGCCGTTATCTGCACCGACCCTGCGGAGTATGACCCCTCAGGGCATGAGTTTGGAAATCTCGCCTACGGCAAAGCTGACAGCAATAATCTTGGTAGGTTTATCTACACCGAGATCGAAGATATAGAGAAATGAAACTAAAACTTCTAAACGCAATAAAATGTGACCTGAACAAAAGCATAATAAACATAGGCTTTGCAGGGGCGGTGCTGCTGACGACAGTGCTTGCTTTCACCTCCTCGGCCTATACAGACCTTGCCACCGATAAATCATATTCGGTGTTCGAGTCACTTTTCACCCTCGATAAAAATATCCTCCGCACCGACCCAATGCTGTCCTCAGTGCTGGTTTTCAGAAACGGACTTTCGGGATATATCACAATGTTTTTGCCTATTGTCGTGGCATTCCCATTCATGGTGTCTTTCTGTGCGGAGCGAAATAACGGACTGATGCGTTTCACCATATCCCGCACAGGCAAGCTAAGATATTATCTTTCAAAATTTATATCCGCACTTATCTCAGGCGGATTTGCCGTTATGCTAGGTATAGCTGTTTACGGCATAGCCTGTGCAGTGCTTTTTCAACCACTTTCGGAGTTTGACGTATCAGCCGACCAGCTTCAATACATAATGCAAGACAGCACAGGTAAAACCATAATCAAAATGCTTGCGGTAGCTTTCGCATATGGTGCAGTTTCCACTCTGCCTGCGTTTTTCCTAAGCTCTTTCTGCAAAAATCCGTATATCATAACCTGCCTGCCCTTTATGCTCAACTATGTCATTACAACAATGCTCAATAGGATAATAGACGCAAATCTTTTCAACGATAACTTTGATTTTGAGAGAGCAAATGCCTTTTATCCAAGCTCTGTGACGAATTTTCTGTATATCCAAAGCTTTGACAGAAGTGCAAAGTGGATAACTGCGGTGAACTGTTCGGGGGCGATCGTTACCCTGCTGGGATTTATTATCGTGATGAATTTGCGCAAGGACAAGGGGGTGTAGGTCAGCTATGATGAAAAATTTCAGCCTTAAGCAAAGCTTTTTCTGCGCAAGAGCGGAGTTCATAAAGTGGATATGCGACGCACGAATGATAATCCTAGGGGTGCTTCTTATCTTCATTTATAGCTTTGCTATCGAGCCTCTTAAATCAAACGCCAAGCTTATGGGCGAGCCGCTGAATATTCTTGAGCCTTTTATCGCCATAGCAAATTCGGGTGCGATACTTCTTATCATACCACTTGTTTTTCTCACACTTATTGCAGATTTTCCCAAGATAGACACCAACACAGTTTTCTACATAATGCGTGTGGGCAGGCTGAATTGGCTGTTCGGACAGCTTTTGAAGCTCATTTTTATGGCGTTATCTTATCTTGCAGTGATATTCTTGGGCGCAGTGCTTCCAATGCTTTCAGACGGCTTTTGGTATAACGGCTGGAGCAACGTGGCGACAAAGTTCGCTTCACGCTTTCCTGAACATTCGGGCAATTTCGGCGTGCAGCTTCTCCCTGAAAATCTCTACAATCAGCTCACAGTATTTTCAGCCGCAGTGCAAAGCTACCTGCTCGTGTTCGCATACCTTATGATAATTGGGCTTATCCTGCTGAGCTTTTCACTTGTGAAACACAAGACTGTAGGCTTTGTCCTTTGCGGAGCAGTGATATCTTTAGGCACAGCGTTCTGCTCCATAAAGACAACGCTTATGTGGACAATGCCAATGGCGAACAGCATAATATGGCTGCACTACACAAAATATTTCCGTGAGCCTGTTATGTCAATGAGTTTTTCGGTCAGCTATCTTGCCATATTTATAGCGGTACTGCTGGCGTTCTGCTTTATCGCCATAAGAAAATTCAATTACGACAATGTTGCAGAGATAGCAAGTTAGGGATTAGGGGGACAAAATGGATATCATCAATGTAAATGACGTATGCCTTACGCTTGGCAAAACGGAGATACTAAAGCACATAAATGTGTCCTTTGAGGAGGGCAAGATACACGGACTTATCGGCAGAAACGGCAGTGGAAAAACAATGATTATGAAGTGCATATGTGGTTTTATCAAGCCCACGAGCGGTGAGATTATCGTTGACGGCAAGCAGGTGGGCAAGGACGTTGACTTCCCGAAAGATATGGGTATCATTATTGAAACACCTGGGTTTATACCATATTACAGTGGATACAAAAATCTCAAACTTCTTGCGGGGCTGAACAACAAGATCGGCAAAGATGAGATAAAAAGCAGTATGAAACAGGTGGGGCTTGACCCTGATTTAAAGCGCCACGTTCGTAAATACAGCCTTGGTATGCGGCAGCGTTTGGGCCTTGCACAAGCCATTATGGAAAATCCGAAGATACTCATTCTTGACGAGCCTTTCAATGGTCTTGACAAGGACGGCGTAAAAGAAATGCGTGAGTACCTACTTTCATACAAGGAGCAGGGCAAGACTATTCTTATATGCTCACACTCTGCGGAGGATATTTCAGTGCTGTGCGATACTGTGCATGAAATGGATAAGGGTGTGATAAGTGAGATCAAGGGGTAAGCTGATCAAAAAAACATCATCTGCGTCAGTGCGAGGCTTTGCCGTTGGCTAAGAATGGGACATTGGAAAATAAACCGGATAGCATTTTCAAATAAGTTTTGATATATAACGCAAAAAGACAGATACCTCAGTCAAATGAAGTATCTGTCTTTCTTATTTCTTAGTTATAGCCTGCTGTATAGGTCTTTCATAATAGTTGTTGAAAAGCTTCTATATTAGTACCGACCTAAGCCGTCCGCCATATTTTTTATATTGTATTAAAGCTGTGTATCAACAAAAATTGTATAGATAGCCTTCATTGCAGATTCAAAATCAGCCTCATTCACACCGATGATGATGTTAAGCTCGCTAGAGCCCTGATCTATCATCTTTACGTTTACATGAGCGTGTGCAAGGGCTGAGAATATTCTGCCTGCTGTACCTCTGTTTGACTTCATTGCACGTCCCACAACTGCAATAAGTGCAAGGTCTGTTTCAATATCAATTGTATCAGGGTGACAGTTTCTGTGCAGACCTGACATTATCTCCTGCTCCTTTGGAGCAAACTCTGCCTGATGAACAACGACAGACATTGTGTCGATGCCTGATGGCATATGCTCAAAGCAGATACCATTCTTCTCGAAAACTTCAAGAACTCTTCTGCCGAAACCAAGCTCTGCGTTCATCATATCCTTTTCGATATTAACTACAGTAAAGCCCTTCTTGCCTGCTATACCTGTGATCGTGAATGCAGGCTTCTGAGACGTGGACTCAACGATCATTGTACCCATATCCTCAGGCTTGTTTGTGTTCTTGATGTTTATTGGGATACCTGCTTTTCTTACAGGGAAAATAGCGTCCTCATGAAGTACGCCTGCACCCATGTAAGAAAGCTCTCTCAGTTCCTTATATGTTATGGTAGTGATAGGCTGTGGGTTGTCGATAATTCTAGGGTCGCATACCAGGAAGCCTGATACGTCTGTCCAGTTCTCATAAAGATCAGCGTTTACTGCTGCAGCAACGATAGAACCTGTTACGTCAGAACCGCCTCTTGAAAATGTCTTGATAGTATCGTTAGGCATTGAGCCGTAGAAGCCAGGTATTACCGCATTGTCAAGTGTAGCTAATCTCTGAGGAAGCACCTCGTTTGTTCTTGCAGAATCGAACTGACCCTGATCGTTAAAATAGATAACATCGGCAGCGTCAACAAAGTTATATCCAAGATATTTAGCAAGAACGATACCGTTAAGATACTCGCCACGGGAAGCCGCATAGTCACGTCCTGCCTTGCCGATAAAGCAAGCCTTGATAGTTTCAAACTCCTTTTCAAGAGAAAGGTCAAGACCCAGATCATTGATTATGCCGTAATATCTATCCTTGATAGCGTCGAACTCGCTGCTGAAATCCTTGCCCTTTGCAGCAAGATCATAGCAGCCGTAAAGCATATCAGTTACCTTTGTATCGTTTGAAAATCTTTTACCAGGAGCAGACGGCACAACAAATCTTCTTGAGCTTTCCGCTGTGATTATCTCCTTTACCTTTTTGAACTGCTCAGCACTTGCAAGAGAGCTTCCACCGAATTTTACAACCTTTGTCATTTCACAAACCCCTTATAAACTATAGAATTATTCCTGTCTGCGTACTTTTCCCACGCTGACGTTACAATAAATAGTATACCGAATTTGCGTGATTAAGTCAATGTATAAATGGACTAATTTTTATAGTTTTTTTGGTGTATGTTTGTGAAATACGCTTGTATTCGTATGACGGACAACTCATACTTATCTGTCTGCCTATTATCTGTAATGTTCGTCTATCCACTTATCATGTTTTCGTGAAAGAAAACCCCAGCGTTCTTCAGCACAAAATGCAGCAGATAAAACAAGCGGCAAAGAAAGCAGCACAGCCGCAATAATAAGAATAGCCATATTACTTACGTTCATAAGAACGCCTCCCGTCTTGGTTTTGTTATGACTATATTATAGCGTTCCTTACTTAAACAGACCTTAATGCCAAGTGAAAACCATGTGAAAAAAAAGCCCCGACCGAAGTCAGGGCTTTTTTCATCAAACTGCTTAAACCGTTACAGCCTGAGTATTATTCTTTTTAAGCACCTCAATAAAATCTTTTTCAGGAACAGGCTTTGAAAAGTAGTATCCCTGAATGAAATCACAGCCCATGCCAAGAAGCGTGTCGAGTTGGTGCTTGTCCTCGATACCCTCGGCAACTATCTGCATATTGAGCTTCTTTATCATCGCCACTGTACTCTCAATGGCGATATGCGCCTTTTCGCTCTTGAAACATTCCCAGACTATTTCCTTTTCAAGCTTGATAAACCTGAAAGGCAGGCTGAGAAGATATGTCATATTTGAATATCCAGTACCATAATCGTCAAGTGCAAACTTCACACCATAGTCGGAAAGGGTCTTGATGTTTTTCTCCATAATGTGCGGAGTATACACCGCAGTTTCCGTTACTTCAAGACAAATAGACGATGGGTCTACCTTGTATCTGTCCATAATGCTGAGAAGCTGCTCTACAAGGTCAGATTGCATGCACTGGACTACCGATAGGTTTACCTGCACATATTCGATACCAAGTGAAGTTCCCACGCCTTTCTTTATAAAGCGGCAGGCTTCCTCGAAAACATATTTGCCTATTTTGAGTATCTTGCCGTTTTCCTCAGCTATAGGAATAAATTCCTGTGGAGGGATAAATCCAAGCTTTTCATCCTTAAGCCTAACAAGGGCTTCACAGGAAACTATCTTGTTTCTTGAACTTGAATATATCGGCTGATAGTATACCTCAAAACCACGATTATCCAGAGCCTTGTCTATAGCATTCTCTACCTCGCTTCGACGTTTGCTGTCATAAAAGTTTATGTCAGTTGCATGAAGAAGTCTTTCAGTTTCAGGTTCACGATGCTTGAACTGCTCGATAAAGTCCACCAGCATATCTGCATTGTCAACGTCCTCAGGGCAGTCGATACGCATAAAGCAGGCTGTTATCAAAGTATCAACAGTACCTATATTCCAGTTTTCAGACAGCTTTTTCCTTATCGCACGATACGTTTCCCCCACCTTTTCAGAATCCTTCGGAAACATAAGAGCAAAGCATTCGTCCTCCAAATAAAATCCATCGCCCAGATTAACAAAGTTATAAAGATAGTCGGAAAAGCTTCTTAACAGAGAGTTGGAAAAACGTCCGCCAAAGGTTTTCATAAACATTTTGAAATCCGGTATCCTTATGAGCAATAATGTAAAATCAGAAGCTGAGGCATATTTTATGGAACACCTATTGACAAAGCTGCTCCAGTTGAGCATTTTCGTTCCTTGGTCTATCATATCGTCCTGACTTTGCAAAGTGAACATTATTAGAAGCATACATACAGACGCCGCAAAGCACTCCACAAGAAGGAGTTTATTGATCATCTGAACAATTACCGCCACTACCGTCATTGAGATAAAGGCTGTTATAGAAGTGACCACCTGTCTTGATAGCATACTTCTATTACCCATTGCGTAAACGATGCCAAATATAAGATAATAAATCGCCACAATGTATGTAAGTGGCTGAAGAGTGCCACGATGATAACCACCTTGACTATCCACATAGATGATAAAATGTGTTACAGGCGTCGTGATCACGAGCAAAAGGTCAACGATCATCGGTGTATATAAAAAGCTTTTGAAAAGAGCCGACATCTCTTTATAGCCGTCCGTCAGGAAAAGTATATATATCACAAATAGAAACGGAATAAGATTATGTGTAAAATAATAAGCCGTATGGAAGAAGATTTTAAGCCCTATGCCCCATTCACCGGTAGAAAACACACTTAAAATATCCAACACAGTTGACAAAGCCGAGTCGCCCACGAGAATGCCAAAGACCTTATTCTTATTGCACGGAATACGCTTCTTGAAATAGAATACAACTCCTGTGATAGCATATATCACAAGGGCACATATATCATAATGGATAATATAACCCACAACGCAGACCTCCCCGTATTGTTATGGTAATATTTTAACATAACTCTGTTATGGCTTCAACCGATTTAACAAAAAGTTATAATATTTTTGGTTGTGTGCATAACTTACATATAAATAAAAGCCCGAATTTATGGTTTTTGTCAATTATTATCTATTCGTTGTAATGTTCATTCTTGCGGTTTACTGATAAGATATCATAAACATTTTAACATTATCCTAAAGCTTCACCCAAAAATGAAAAGTTAGAAAAAGCAATGATAATTTAACTTACGGCAAAAGATTATATATAGTTTTAAATAATTTTTAAATTTGTCGGTTTGACTTGACTAATAAACAATATAGAGTTATACTGAAATCACGGTAAAGATCCTGTCAGAGGACTTGTTATATGCTCGTATTTTGGCAGAGTTTCTGTATATGCCGAAATAATTAGTTCTTACTAATATCTAAAAACAAAACAGGAGGTAATAATTATGTTAAAATGTTTTAAAGACGAGAAATTCTGGTGTGCAGTAGGCGGAGCAGCCGCAGTCATTCTTGGCAAGAAAGTCGTAAAGGCTAAGAAAACAAGAGAGCTTGCCGTTACAGGTCTTGCAAAGGGAATGAAGCTCAAGAGTGACGCTCAGTCAGCACTGAGAAGCATGAAGGACGAAGCATCTGACATCTGCTATGACGCTAAGGTCGAGGCAGGGATAGATGACGAGGAAGAAGTAACTGAATAATGAAAGCTCAGATCGTTTATGACAAGCCCTGCCGCATACGTTTTCGCTGTGGTAGCAACGCTTTCACAAAAGAACTTGAACGGTCGATACATAAGCTTGTTATGTCAAACCCGTGGGCGATCGCCTGCGAGGCTCACTATGAGAACGGCGGAATACTTATACGCTATAAAGAGGGTCACAGAGCCGAAGCTGTCGAACTTGTAAGAAAGCTCAGAGGAAGCGACCTAGCACCTGTCAGCGACAATCAGTATGACACCGAGGAGATAGACAGAACATTCAGATCTGACCTTGCAAAGCTTGTGATGCAAAGATATATAAGAAAAGCTATTCTGCCTGCACCTATAGGCGCAGCACTTATCGTGTACAGCGGACTTAAATACATAGCAAAGGGCGTAAGCGCACTGTTTGACGGCAAGCTTACAGTTGAGGTGCTTGACGGAGCGTCAATAAGCGCTTGTCTTATCCAGAAAAATTACAATACGGCTGGCACTGTCATGTTCCTGCTTTCTGTATCAGGCTTGCTAGAGGATTACACAAGAGCGAGAACAAGAGCCGCTCTTACTGACAGCTTGGCGATAAAGGCAGATCAGGTATGGCTGGCAGGCAAGGACGCTGATACTCTTATACCAATGTCACAGCTTCAGGTGGACGATTGCATAAGAGTTCGCACAGGAAGCGTTATTCCTGTTGACGGTCAGATAACCGAGGGCGAAGCTTACATAAATGAAGCTTCCATGACAGGCGAGCCTCTTGCGGTCATGAAGAGCGCAGGAGCAAGCGTATTTGCAGGAACAGTTGTCGAGGAAGGCTCAGTTGTGATAAAAGTTCGCAAGCTTTCTTCCGACACAAAGATAAGCAAGATAATCGAGCTTATCGACAACTCAGAAAACCTTAAAGCAGGGGTGCAGAGCAAAGCGGAGCGTCTTGCGGACTCTATCGTGCCGTACAGCTTCCTTGCCTTTGGTCTTACACTGCTGTTTACTAGAAATGTCACAAAAGCAGTTTCCGTTCTTATGGTGGACTATTCCTGTGCTATCAAGCTTTCAACGCCTATAGCTGCTATTAAAGAAGCCGCTGATGATGACGTTACGGTAAAGGGTGGAAAATATCTTGAAGAATACGCACTTGCCGATTCTATCGTTTTTGACAAGACCGGCACTCTTACAAACGCTGAGCCTGTGCTTGAAAAGGTAATAGCCCTTGGGGATTACTCCGAGGCGGAAACGCTGAAAATTGCGGCTTGCCTTGAAGAGCACTTCCCTCACAGCGTAGCGAGAGCTATAGTAAAGGGTGCGGCCGATAGAGATATCGACCATGCCGAGGAACACGCCGAGGTGCAGTATATAGTTGCCCACGGAATTTCAACAACGCTTCACGGCAAACGTGCTATCATAGGAAGCAGGCATTTTGTCTGCGAGGACGAGGGCATAGAGATAACAGACGAACAGCAGGCTGAGATCGACGAAAAGTCGGGAGCTTGCTCAGTGGTTTATCTTGCTGTAGGCGACAAGCTCACAGGGGCGCTCTGCATAAGCGACCCGCCCAGACCTGAAGCTGAGGTAGCTGTTAAACAGCTCAAAGAAGCAGGCATCACAAATATCGTGATGCTCACAGGCGACAGCGCAAAGGCTGCCGAGATAACTGCACAGAAGCTTGGCATATCAGATT
>OHGR01000781.1_pt1 | contig 11335 bp, 8 predicted proteins | sample 1567911 | NCBI WGS metagenome assembly OHGR01 (sample SAMEA3879552, study PRJEB24766) | human gut metagenome | biome: human-associated habitat; feature: feces | place: USA | collected 1985/1987
AGCAGGCGTTTCACGGTCGTCCGGGCCGAAGGTGTTGTCCACGATCTTACCATAGACAAAGTAGCCCACGATCAGGATCGCCAGACAGAGTAAGAAACTGATCATACCAGAAACCTCCTTTTTCTTTGTGCCGGAATCATGGAAGCATTTTCCATATTTTCCATTCATCCCGGCCAGCTTTCTGGGTCTATGTTAACATATTTTTCATAAAAGTGATAATATGCTTCTGGTATGGGGGCATATCAAAGACCATATAGCCGCAAAGTTTTTTAGCCGATGTTTCGTCTCTTTTTCGCTCGATTTATCAACAAAAAGACAGCTGCAGCGCATAAAGCACTGCGGCTGTCGGCCAAATTCCTTTGCTTTCCGGTTTTTCCGCATTCCGATGTTTTGCCAGTTCTTAACCGGTTTCGGCGGTCATTTCACGGTCAGCGCCGCCTGCTTGTGCAGCAGCTGCACAAAGGTCTGCTCTTCCGGGCGCAGGGTCCCCCTGTCCGGATAGACCAGAACATCCTTCATGCGCTGGCGCTGGGCCGGGCATTTCCTGAGCACCAGATGGTATTGTTCCAGCGCCCGCTTTGGCATGGGCGAAGCCCACATATAGGCATTGGGCAGGTTCTGCAGGATGGAAAACTGGCTGCACCGCTCATACACATGGATGCGGCGGTTCGGGTTCGTATGCCAGCGCAGGCCGCTGTCCTCACCGCCGGGCAGCTGGAAATCACCGTGCAGAACTTCCATATAGCTGTTCAGCTGGGTGATGTCGGTCACTTCGCACTTTGCCAGCGGGCCTTCGCGGTTGGTCAGCAGCCGGTATTCAAACTCCATCACCGGCTCCCGGTGCAGGCCGTGACGGTCGCAGTAGCGGTGGTAATAATCTTCGTCCTCCTCCGCGTAGCGCAGCAGGGCCAGATGATAGCCCCGCCGCAGTACATGGTCCAGCGCTTCCATGGAGCCGGATTCCCGGATATGCACCCGCAGCTGCTGGCTGTCTGCCATCTGCTGCAAAAAATCCACCGTCGCGTAGGAAGCGTAGGTGGCGTGGGGCAGCACCACCCGCAGCTCCGCACAGCTGCTCTGCCGGCTGCGGGCATCCAGATCCAGCCGGTCCACCTCGTCCAGCACCCGCTCTGCCTGCCGGATAAAATGCCGTCCCTGTTCGGTGGGGATCATGCCGGTGGACGAGCGCTCAAAGATGCGGATGCCGTATTCCTCTTCCAGATTCTTGAGCGCCTTGCTCACATTGGGCTGGGCCGCATACAGCTGCTTTGCCGCCGCGCTCACGGAGCCCCACTTGCGGATGGCCACCAGATAACGCAGTTCCGTAATATTCATGTGACTGCCCCCTGTTCCAAAAATCATTCCTATTTTATCAAGCCGGGCGGCCGACTGTCAAGCCAAATGCGGTTGACGCGCCCCCCGCAGAGCTTTATAATAAAAATGCTGTATTTACAAAAAGGAGTTTAGCTGCTATGGAGACTACCTACCGCATTCTGCGCATTGAAGAGCAGATGTATGGCTGCGAGGAGCTGCCCGCCGGTCAGCCGGTGCTGTGCGATGTCACGCTGGCCGATCCCGCCGGAGAGCGGCGCACCCTGCCCTACCCGGACAAAGAGCTCACCCGCCTAGGCATCGACGAGGGCAGCATGGTCGTCCTGACCGCAGACGGCACACTGAAAAAAGCATAAAATGCAGGAGGAACTTATGAAAAAGATCGAAACTTCGGCCCTGATCGGTCTGGGCGCACTGGGCATCCTGTTTGGCCGCAAAATGCCCGGCGTGCAGGTCATTGCCGATGAGGACCGCATTGCCCGCTACTCTGCCGAACCGGTGGTGTGCAGCGGCGAGGAATGCCGGTTTTCTTACGTCACCCCGGCCCAGGGCAAGCCGGTGGACCTGCTGCTGGTGGCGGTGAAGGCCACCGTGCCGGAACAGGCCATTCAGGACATTGCAAAGTTCATTGGCCCGGACACCGTGATCCTCAGCGTGCTGAACGGCATCACCAGCGAGGAGCACATTGATGCAGCCTATCCCGGCCACACCCTGTGGAGCGTTGCCATCGGCATGGATGCCACCCGCACCGGGCGCACGCTGGTGTTCAATCAGGCGGGCAAGATCCAGTTCGGTGAGCGCAGCGGCGAGATGACCGACCGTGTGCAGGCCGTGGCTGACTATCTGGACGAGTGCGGCATTGCCAACGAGCCCTGTGGGGATATCCTTTACAAGCAGTGGAACAAGCTGATGGTGAATGACGGCCTGAATCAGGCCGCAGCCGCCTTTGATCAGCCCTACGGCGGCCTGCGCCAGCCCGGCGAAGCACAGGACATGATGCGCGCGGCCATGCAGGAGGTCATCCGGCTGGCGAACCTTGAGGGCGTGCCCCTGCCGCCGGACAACGATGTGCAGTTCATCGATGCCATGATGCCCACCTTTAACCCCGAGGGCATGCCCAGCATGCGGCAGGATGTGCTGGCAAAGCGCCCCACCGAGGTGGAGGAGTTTGCCGGTGTGGTGCGCCAGCGGGCCAAGAAGTACGGGATGCCCACCCCTGCCAACGACTTTTTCTACACCCGCATCCGCGAGATCGAGGCGGGATATGACCAGTAAGGAGCCACCCATGCATACGCTTTATTTCACCCGCCACGGAGAGACCGTCTGGAACGTTGAAAACAAGATCTGCGGCATGACCGACAGCCCCCTCACCGAGCGGGGCCGCCAGCAGGCCCGGAAGCTGGGCGAAGCCGTCAAGGCCAGCGGGGTGCACATCGATGAGATCCTGTACTCTCCCCTGTCCCGCGCCGCCGACACCGCCATGGCCATTGCCAAGGCCACCGGCCTGCCCGCCCGGTGTGAGCCGCGCCTGCGGGAGCAGTGCTTTGGCAAATACGAGGGCACGCCCCGCAACGGCGGCGAGTTCCGCGTTTCTAAGACCCACTTCGCCGACCGCTACGACGGCGGCGAGAGCATGATGCAGCTGGCCCAGCGCATCTATAACCTGCTGGACGAGCTGAAGGCCGACACCGACAAGACCTATCTGCTGGTAGCCCATAACGGCATCGCCCGAGTAGTGCAGTCCTATTTCTACGATATGACCAACGAGGAATACGCAGCTGCGGGCATCAAAAACTGCGAACTGGTGGAATATCATTTTGAGTGATATCAGCGGAAATATTATTTTTATAATTTGCAGTTCCGAAACGACTGCGGTCGTTTCGGAACTGCTTTTTCACCGATCGGGCCGTACCGGTCAAATGCATCTTTTCCGCTGCGCGACGGCCGCGGGCCGACAGCGGCAAGATGCCGTTTATCTCCACGACCTTCCCCGTGAAAAGTGAAAGCCAGAAAATCCGCAGATTTTCTGGCTTTCTTTCTATAAAAAATAATTTTTCCTCTGATATTGTCAGAGCGAAGCGGAGACAATTTTAAATCTGTCAGCCTTTATACAGCCCAAACAGCTTGAGCAGCTTCTGCCAGAAGGTCAGGGGCACAGCCGCCGGTTCCGGCTGGGCTGCCGGGGCCGGGGCCGTGATGGCAGTGGTCTGCAACGCAAACTGCACCGCGCCCACCTCGGTGTTCTCTGCCGAGGTGAAGCTCTGCACCTCCCCGCCGCCGGAAAGACTGTTCAGCAGGCCGTCCAGCTGGGCACCCATGTCGATGCCGGAAACGCTGCTGCGCAGCTCGCCGGTGCCGCCGGTCAGCTGCGATGCACCCTCCGCCAGCTGCGCAACGCCCGCCTTCAGCTGGGCCACGCCGTCGGTGTAGGCGTTCAGGCCGTCGTCCAGCTGGACGTACTGGGCGGCAAGCTGGTTCACGCCGTCGGTGAGCACCGAGAGATTGCCCAGCATCCCCGTAAGCACACCGGCCAGCTGACGCACCCCGGCATCAAACACGCCGTAGCTGCCGTTCAGGGTGCTGCTGCCCTCGTGCAGCTGGGCAATTCCGCCGTTCACGGTGTCGAGATAGGTCTGCATGGCATCGATGTTGGCCGTAGACCCCTGCAAAAGCAGGATCACATCCTTGAGCTGCGGCATCATCCACACCATGCCCTGCAGCTGCTCAATGGCCTTGGCATTGCCATCCTTTACCACGTCAAGGTCAAGGCCGTTTTCCCGGAGGATGGCCTTGTAGGCTTCAAAGCTCACCTGCTGCTCCAGCTGTGCCGCGCCCTCATCCAGCCGGGCAATGCCGTCCCGGATTTGGGTGGAGGCATCCAGCAGGGTGTTCAGCTCGTCGGTGGAGGCCGAGATGCCGTTCAGCGCGGTCTGCATCTGGGTGAGGGCGGCACGCACCCGGGCTGAGCCGCCGGTCAAGGCACCGGAATTGCCGTTCAGGGTGTCGATGCCCGCCTGCACCTGCGCAATGCCGTCTGCCAGCGCGTTGGCACCATCGTCCAGCTGCACGGAGCCGCTCTGCAGCTGTTCCAGCATCCCGGTCAGGTCCATATCCCCGAGGTCGAGGTTCAGGTTCAGCCGCACGCCGTTCAGGGAAACGGCGTCCATGGCAAAATCCGTCACATCGGCGGTGACGGTCACGTCGCTGTCCGCGCCCGGCAGCAGGATGTAGGAAAGCTGCTTTTTGCTGCCCACATTCGCCACCGTAGCGCCCGGCGCGCTGATGTTCCGGGCAAGGCCGGTGTCCAGACTCATGGTCACCTGCAGCGCGTAGTCGTCAAAAAAGCTGCCGGTGCAGTCCGGGTTGCGGCTCACCTGCAGCCGGATGGAAAGGGCACCGCTTTTGCCGCCCAGCTCGTCGGGGCGGATTTCTGCCCCGTCCAGCGTATAGGTCAGCTTTACCACCCATGGCAGGGCCGTGGCGACATCCATGGCGCCCTCATAATAGAGCTTGCCGTCTTCGGTCACATGCACCGTGACCGTATCGCCGCTCTGCTCCACGGCATCGCTCGTGGTCATGTTGCGCACGGCAGTGTAGCTGCCGTGGTCCGCAACGGTGTCCCCCGCCTGCACGGAAAAGCTGTTCACGGCGTACACGCCGGTCACAGCACCGGAGGCCGTAAGGTTTGCATAAATGACCTCTTCCTTGGCAGCGGAGGCTGCTGCAAAAGCCGGCAGGCTGCTGCCCGCCAGCAGGCAGCCTGCCAGCGCCAGCGCCGACACCCGGCGCACAAATCGATGTTTCATCTCGGTCAAGCCTCCTTCGGCTGTTTTTTCTTTTTTATAATGAGCGGGTCGGCCAGATACAAAAAGCCCGGCAGTGCCGAAAGCACGATGGCCAGCGACACCAGACTGCCCACGCCCAGAAAATTGCCCAGCTGGCCCAGCAGCTGGTTTGTGGAAATGGCTCCCATCAGGAAGCCCACCACCGCCATGGCGCTGCCGGTGGTGCTGACCGAGGTGGTCACAGCGGACACCGTGGCCGCAACGGCTTCTTTGCGGCCCAGCGTCTCGCGGAACTCCTGATAGCGGTCGGAAAAGAGGATGGCGTAATCCACCGTAGCGCCCAGCTGCACCGAGCTGATGATGAGATAGGCAATGTAGAACACGTACTGGCCCCGGAAGTACGGGATGGCCAGATTGATCCAGATGGCGGTCTCGATGCTGAACACCAGAATGATGGGCAAAAGCAGCTGGCGCTTCATGAGGAGCAGGATCAGGAACACCGCGCCGATGGCCAGCAGGTTCACCTTGACCATGTCGGCCGTGATGGTGTCCATCAGGTCATAGGTGCTCACGCCCTGACCGGCCAGATAATAATTGTCCGGGTAATATTGCTGCACCGTAGCGCGCACCCGCTCCACCAGCGCAAAGGCCCCATCGCCCTCGGTGTCGGCGTCCACGGTCAGCACCATGCGGGTGTAGCCGCCGGAGACCAACAGCCCCAGCGTATCCCCGGGCACAAACTCCGGCGGGATGGACGCGCCTGCGTTGTCCACATAGGAAAGGATGCCGGTCACCTCCGGGATGGCGTGCAATGCATCCGAAAGCTTTTGCTGCGTGGCGGTGTCGCCCTCTGGCACCAGTACAACGTAGGTGTCGCTGCGGCCAAAGGTCTCTTCAATGGCGGCGGTGTCCGCACCCAGACGGGTGTTTTCGCCAAACATGTGGGCGGCACCGTAGTAATACTGGTTCGAGTTGGAGGCCAGATAGCTGGGCACCATCAGAATGACCAGCACCAGCGCCATGGGCAGCATGATGCGGGCCACAAAGCGGCCAAACTTGTCAAAGCTGGGCAGCAGTGGCCTGTGGCAGGTCTTATCCATCCACTGATACGCTGCCAGCGTGAGCGCGGGCATAAAGGTGAACACGGTGACAAGGCTCAGCACCACGCCCTTTGCCAGCGCAAGGCCCAGATCCGGGCCGATCTGGAACTGCATGAGCACCAGTGCCAGAAAGCCGATGACGGTGGTCAGGCCGCTGGACAGGATGGAGCCGGTGGATCTGCACAGGGCATCCACCATGCACTCCTCCGGGCTGGCATCCGGGTTTTCAGCCCGGCACTCCGCAAAGCGGTGGATCAGGAACACCGAGTAGTCCAGCGACACCGCCAGCTGCAGGATGCTGCCCGCCGCATTCGTCACAAACGAGATGGTGCCGAAGATGAGGTTCGTGCCGTTGTTGAGCAGGATGGCCGCGCCAAGGCCCGTCAGCACCAGCAGCGGCTCCGCCCAGGAATCGGTGGTCAGGATCAGGATGAACAGCACATACACCACCGCGATGGCGGCGATCTTTGCCACCTCGGTCACGGTGGAGTTGGTGGCAACGGCAGTGGAGACCGCCGCGCCCTCCAGCGCGTTGCCCTCCCCGATCAGATTCCGCACGGCAGCCACGGCTTCCAGACGCTTCTCGTCCTCCACCGTCACGGTGAACAGGGCGCAGCCATCCTTATAATAGCTCTCCACCGTGGCGGTGTCCTGCATCTGCAAAGGCACTGTCACATCCAAACTGTCGTCCAGCCATGCAACGGAGGACACTCCGTCGATGGCGGCAAGCTTTTCCTTGTATTCCAGCGCCTGCGGCACCGTCACATCCCGCACCATGACCCGCATATTGGGGATGCCGCCGGTGAAAGCACCGTTCATCACCTCGATGGCGGTGGTGGAGGGGGATTCCGGCGGCAGATAGTCGTTGATATCATAATCTACCTTTACCTGACGCACAGCGAACACGCTCAGCACAGCCGTCAGTGCAAACACCGCCAGCACCAGCCTGCGGCGGCGCACGATGGCGGTATAAAAACGTTTCATCAAAACAGGAGTTCTCCTTTCCGGATCCATAAAAAAACTTTTATCATTCTAACAGGTTTGATAAACGTTGGAAAGAGACAGTTTATGAATTTTGACCCTCGAATGCCGATTTTTTGATTTTTCTGCCTTGACAACAAAAATAAATTCTGATATGCTCTTTTTCGGTTCATCGGAGGACCGTTTTCAACGTAATTTGAAACGGGCCGGATAAGATGCCGTGCAGACAGCGCCCCGCCGGAGGTTTCGTTGCCGTAGTGACGAAGCAGATCGAGGCCGGGCGTGCACTCACGGACATTTATCCGGCCCGTTTTTGCACCTTGTGCAGAAAGGAGGACGCCATGTCCAAGCAGCGGATCCAGCTTTCCGATCATTTTACCTATTCCCGCCTTTTGCGGTTCGTGCTGCCCTGCATCGGCACCATGCTGTTCACCTCCATCTACGGCATCGTGGACGGCCTGTGTGTCTCCAACTTTGTGGGCAAGACGGCCTTTGCGGCGGTCAACCTCATCATGCCGCTGCCCATGCTGCTGGGCACCATCGGCTTTATGCTGGGCACCGGCGGCAGCGCCATCGTGGGCATCACGCTGGGCGAGGGCGACCAGAAAAAGGCCGACCGCTATTTCACCGTGCTGCTGGGCGCAAAGGGGGAGCTTTTGGACTATGCGGTGCGCTATGGACGCATCCTGATGGTGTCCCTGCCCACCTTTGCGCTGCAGAATATGTTCCAGAGCTTTTTCGTCACCGCCGAAAAGCCGCACCTCGGCTTCTGGTTCACCGTGGGCGCAGGCTGCACCAACATGGTGCTGGATGTGCTGATGGTGGGTATCTGGGGCTGGGGCGTGGAGGGCGCGGCCATTGCCACCTTTATCAGCCAGCTGGTGGGCGGCGTACTGCCGGTGTTCTACTTCATCGACCGCAGCAACTCCAGCCGCCTGCACCTGTGCAAGACCAGTTTTTACAGCAAAGTCCTGCGGGATGCCTGCATCAACGGCTCTTCCGAGCTGATGACCAACCTTTCCATGTCGCTGGTCAATATCCTGTACAACTACCAGCTGCTGCGTCTGGCCGGTGAGAACGGCGTGGCCGCCTACGGCGTCATCATGTACGCGGCCTTCCTGTTCGTGGCGGTGTTCGTGGGCTATGCCGTGGGCAGTGCGCCCATCGTCAGCTTCCACTATGGTGCCCGCAACCACGCCGAGGTGCACAACCTCTACCGCAAGAGCCTGCGGCTCATCGCCGTGGTGGCTGTGACCCTGACGCTGGCTTCCATGTTCATCATCCCCTGTGTGGCGCGCATTTTCGTGGGCTACGATGCGGAGCTGCTGGCCCTGACCAGCCGGGCCTTCCGGCTGTATGCGCTGAGCTTCCTCATCATGGGCTTCAACGTGTATGCGTCCTCCTTCTTCACGGCGCTGGGCGACGGCGTGACCAGCGCGCTGATCTCTTTTTTGCGCACGCTGGCGTTTCAGGTGATCGCCATTCTCCTGCTGCCGCTGCTGCTGGGCATCGACGGCATCTGGCTGGCCGTCACCGCCGCCGAGCTGGCGGCTCTGGCCGTGAGCGCTGCCATGCTCCTCACCAAGGACAAGGTGTTCCATTACCGCAAGGCATGATAAGATCCCCTGCTTTCTGCGAAACGGCGAAAAGCAGGGGATTTTTTTGGTGATTCTGGCTCTGCCGCTGGCAGCAAAATCGTGTTAAAATGGACACAGCCTTTATTCACTTTTTATGAGGAATCATTATGACATTGTTTTTGACCAGCAGCCCCAGCGGCTGCCCCTTTGAGCCGGGGCCGGATATTCCGGTGCTGGACACGCGCAACCACTTTGTGGCGAACCTGCGGGCCGTCTGGCCGGATCACGCCGTGCTGGGCCTTGCCATTGCGGCAGACCCCTATGCCTACGAGCAGAACGACGAGATGTGCCGGGTGTTTGCTCAGAGTTTTGCGAACGCCCACCTGCCCCTGACGGCGCTCATCCCTTGCGATGCCCGCAATGCCGAGGAGATCGGTTCTCTTCTGCCCCAAAGCGGCTTTGTGATGCTGTGCGGCGGGCACGTGCCCACCCAGAACCACTTTTTTGCTCAGCTGGGCCTGCCGGGGCTGTTCCACAACTACCACGGCATCGTGCTGGGCGTGAGTGCCGGCAGCATGAACGCCGCCCACATCGTGTACGCCGCGCCCGAGGAACCGGGCGAAGCCGCCGACCCGCACTACTCCCGCTGGATGAACGGCCTTGGCCTGACCGAGACCCGCATCCTGCCCCACTACCAGTTCATCCGGGATCATGTGCTGGACGGGCAGAAGGTGGAGGACATCGCCCTTGCCGACAGCAAAAAGCGGCATTTTCTCGCTTTGCCGGACGGCTCGTATATCCTGTGCGCCGACGGCAGCGAGGCGCTGTACGGCAGAGGCTGGTACTTTGCGGACGGGATGATGGAAGAGATCAACGAGGATGAAGATGTGCTGCCACTGCGGTAGCAATAAAAAAGAAGCACGCAGATGCGTGCTTCTTTTTTTATGATGTTCTGCTGCGCAGAAATGAGGTTGCTGCGCAAAATGATGTGTGCTATCGCACATTCTATCATGCCCCGCAGGCAGACATCATTGCGCATACAATGCGCACATCATTCCGCCGCAAGGCGGACAAAGGGCGCTATTGCGTTGGTGTCGCCGTGGCGGACGATGGAGTAGGTGATGTCGCAGTAGGGCTGGATGGCGGTGCTCTTTTCCACGGTGGAGATGAGCAGCACCTGCAGCTGCAGGCGGCGGAACAGCTCCATCATGGGGCGGATGCGGTCGCTGGTCATCTTGCTGAAGGCTTCGTCCAGCAGCACAAGGCGGATGCTGTTCTCGCTCTTCTCATAAATTTGCAGCAGAGACGCGCAGATGGCCACATAGAAGGGGGCCTGATTCTCGCCGCCGGAGGAATCGCGGCTGACCCGGGACAGGTACGCCTGCTGGCCGGTGACCCGGTTGGTCACCTTGATGTCGTAGTCCAGATAGGTGCGGTAATCCACATAGTCCGAGAGGGTCACGCCGCCGGTGCGGCCCTCCTGCCGGGCGCGGGTGTTCTCGTCCACATCCGCCATGATTTTTTCCATCAGCTCGTCCACCTGACGCTCATATGCAGGGTCGGCGGTGGCGGCAAGGTTGTCCAGCGAGTCGCCCTCGGTCATCTGCTGGTTGCCCTTGTCCACGATAACCTGATAGAAGGCTGCCAGCTGCGGGTCACGGCTGGGCTCCAGCTCAAAGCGGTAGACCTCCTCGCCGTAGGTCAACTGCTCCATCACCTTGTTCAGCTCCCGGAACTGCCGCCGGGCGTTGAAGATATCGTCCTTCATGCGGAACAGGATATCTTTGCGGAAGCGGTCCTTGCAGTCCCGCTGGGCCTGCTCCAGACGGGCGGCGTAGCGTTCCAGATCGATGCGCACAAGGCTCTCGTGCTGGGCGCGGTACTGGTCCAGCCCCGCAAGGCCCAGCGGATAATCGCACACATAGTGCTCGTTGTAGGCCTTCTGGGCCGGTTCCAGCGTGCCGGTCAGATAGACGGCCAGCGCATCGTCCAGCTTGGCCTGCGCCTTTTCCGCAGCCTGTGCGGCGGCGCGGGGCTTATCCGCCGGGGCCAGCGCCAGCATCCGGGTGCGGGCCAGCGGCTCCACCAGCGGATGCGCCGCAAAGAAACTCCGGGCAGCATCGGCGCTCTGCTGTGCCGTTTCCCCTGCCTTTTTCTGCTCTGCTTCGCAGGAGGCAATCTGCTTTTCGCACACGCGGATGTCGCCGCTCGCCTGCTCCACGGCGGCGCGGGCAGTCTCCCACGCGGCTTCGCGGGCTTCTTCCTCCTTGTAAAGCTGCTGCAGCAGCGGATTCTCGCGGCACTCGGTGAGCTTTGCTTCCTGTTCGGTCACAGCATTCTGTGCGGCAGTCAGTGCGGCGCGGGCATCCCACAACGCAGCCAGCTCGTCCAGTGCCGTGCCCCGCAGCAGGGTCTGGTACTGGTTATAGGCGGCTTTCAGGTTCTGTTCTGTCTGGGCGGCAGCACGGGCGCTTTCCCCCAGAGCTTCCAGCTCGGCCGCCAGCGCCCCGGCGCGGGCGCGGCGTGCGTCCAGACCGATGTACCGCTGGGGGGTGCGCAG
>OHGR01000782.1_pt1 | contig 11325 bp, 9 predicted proteins | sample 1567911 | NCBI WGS metagenome assembly OHGR01 (sample SAMEA3879552, study PRJEB24766) | human gut metagenome | biome: human-associated habitat; feature: feces | place: USA | collected 1985/1987
ATACGAAAATCGGAGGAAAAAGGCATTGAGGGGAAATTGAGCAGGAATTGAGAAAAAAGATATATTGTGCTTACGTTCTTCATGTACTCTTGTTGTGATTTCATTGTTTTTTATCGTATAATATGGATACTGGAGGTGGTTTGGATGAAATACAAGATTTTAGTTGTCGATGATGATAAAGAATTGGTGAAAATGCTTTGTAGTTATTTTAATATGAAACAATATGAAACCATTACGGCTACAGATGGAATGGAAGCATTAAATAAAATAAAAATGAAACCGGATATTATTTTGTTGGATATCAATATGCCACGCATGGATGGGATTGAAGTATGTCGTCTGATACGCAGTAAAGTGTTATGTCCAATTTTATTTCTGACAGCAAGAGTTGACGAAGATGATAAAATTAATGGGTTGCTTTCAGGTGGGGATGATTATATTACGAAACCATTTAGTCTTCGGGAGTTGGAAGCAAGGATTGTCACAAACATAAAGAGAGAAGAAAGGCATCAACAAAAAACGGAATACCGTTTCATGGATGAAATGCTGATTGATTATTCTGAAAAAATAGTAGCTATAGCCGGACACAGGATGGAGTTCACAAAAATTGAATATCAGATTATTGAATTCTTATCCATGCATCCAGGGCAGGTGTTTGATAAAGAACGTATATATGCACAAGTCTGTGGATATGATGCGGAAGGGGACAGTAGAACGATAACGGAATTAGTACGGCGTATAAGGAAAAAAATAGCGGATTATTCAGAAAAAGAATACATAGAAACTGTATGGGGGATTGGATACCGATGGAAAAAATAAGAAACTTGTCACTAAAAAAAACAATTCTGCTTTATTTTGTGATCAGCTTAACGGCAGCATTTCTGTTATCTGGATTTACAGTTGATTTTGCAAGCAATATGCAGAATAAAATATGGGAAAAATATATTGATTATGCAGATTATACGGACGTGTTTCAGCAATATGGAAAGAAATACGAGATTGAGATATCAAGACCTAATCAATCGCAGATGAATCGTTTGGACTATCATCTTTCGGAAATGTGTGACTTTATGGAAACATATTCGGTACTGATTTTTTCGATTGTTGGGAGTGTTGCTGCGGTATTCTTTTTTTATAAAAATAAGTTAAAGACACCTCTACAGGAACTAAAAGATGCCTCACAAATGATTGCAGATAATGAACTGGATTTTCATGTGTCCTATGAAAATAAAGATGAGATGGGAACTTTGTGTAAAGAATTTGAAATGATGCGAAGTGATTTAGCAGATAACAACAGAAAGATGTGGCGAATGATTGATGACGAGAAGGCTTTGCGGAATGCAATTGCACATGATATACGTTCTCCACTTTCCATATTGCGTGGGTATCAGGAAATGCTCTTAGAGTTTGTTTCTGCTGAGAGTATAAAAACAGAGGATGTTATTGATATCTTACAAACAGGCATGTATCAGATTGACCGTATAGAGCATTTCACGGAAAACATGAGAAAAATGTCCCATTTAGAACAGAGGGAACTGCAATGCTCAGAGATAGAATTATCGGAACTGGCAAAAAAGATTGAGGCAGAAGCTGCCATGCTGTCCAAGAAGGAAAGTAAATTATGTAAGGTAGAAAGAGTGCAGGAACAAAACATTGTGAAAGTGGATGAGGAACTTGTCATGGAAGTGACAGACAACTTACTGGAAAATGCGGTTCGATATGCACAAAAAAGTATTGCTTTGCAGATAAAGAAAAAGGATGGTTTTCTTATAATTTCTGTTGAAGATGATGGAATAGGATTTGTGGATACTGAGGAAAAAGTAACAGAACCATTTTATCATAAGAATCCACAAGATGATTTAAAGCATTTTGGCCTTGGTATGTATATTTCTCGTATTTTCTGTGAAAAGCATGGAGGAAATTTGAAAATATATAATGCCAGACAAGGCGGTGCTCATGTAGAAGCTCTTTTCAAAGCTGAATAAAAATACTTTATAAGGCTGAAATCACAAATAAAGTGGTTTTAGTCTTTTTTGTTGTGAATTTATTGAGAATTGATTTGTATGATGTTGTTAAAGAAATAAAGAAAGGAAGAGATACAATGAAAACAATCATAAAAAGAAGTATACTTGATTATTTAAAGAACCCTGTTTTGTGGATTGGCTTGATTATTATAGTTGCCAGTATGTATCAATGTCTGTCATCGTATTTGCAAATTCATTATATCAAACAGAATGAACAGATCACACAAAATGACGTAGCATTGGAAGATGCTGATGTCATGGATGGGTACATTCCCACATCTGATGATAAAGAAAGAAGAAGGGAGTGGGAAGATACGATCAAAGAGACGTTAATGGACACCTCCAAAAATGGTTTTGGATTTAGCAGGCAGGAAGCAGATCATGTAATGAAAGAAATTCAGAATATGGATGTAAAGACTGCTTCTGAGTTTTTGGAATCCCAATATGGCTATTATAATGCAATATATGCTTATGAGGACCTTGAAATTCATAAGGGGACAGCAGAAGAAATCAATCATTATATCGAGCGGAAATTATCCGAACATTCTTTTTCCTGGTACTTTGCCAAAAAATTTACGGATTTTGCAGGATTGCATATGGCCTTTTTTGCAACAGTCTTGCTATCATTTTTATTTATTCAGGATACACGAAAAAGTACCTATGAATTATTACATACAAAGCCTGTTACGGCAATCCAATATATATGTGGGAAAGTAATAAGCGGATTCATTAGTATGCTGGGAGTATTAGTGATTTTGAATGTTATATTCTTTATGCTGTGTTTGAAAACGTCTTTAGAATCGGGCTTTCCAGTAACACCAATTGATTTTTGCGTGAATTCTCTGATCTATATTGTTCCGAATCTTTTGATGATATGTTGTGTCTATACAATTACAGCATTAATATTTAAAAATCCGCTTCCGGCAGCACCAATCTTGTTTTTACACATTATATATTCAAATATGCTGACCATGAAGAATGATATTTATTATATGAGACCGTTCTCTATTATGGTGCGATTCCCTGGCAGATTTTTTGAAACACATGTAGCCAAAATGTCAAACATAAATCAGATTATTCTTGTAATTTCATCAGTTATATTAGTATGTATTTCTGTTACAATCTGGAAAAGGAGGAGGGTTCATTGAAAACGGAACTAAAAAACTGCCTGTCGTTATATAAGATTTTTTATTCATGTGCATTTATACTGATATTGTGTGTTATTCATCCGATTATATACTATGAAGAAATCGGTTCAGCAATTCAGTCTCCAATAGCATTTTTAACAATTATTTTTTGTAGTGACACATATTTGATGGAAGTAAAAAGTAAGCGTGCCGATGTATTTCATTTGTATGATCAAAAAAAGCAGTTAAAAGTAATATCACAGAGGGTGTGCGTTCAAATATTATATTTATTAATACTTTCCTGTGTTGGATATGTTTTGTTTTTCTGGCAAAAACCGGGCAGTGTAAACGAAGGCATTTCGGGTATTCAGATATTTCTTTTATATTTCATTGCAATGTTTGGAACTATCTGGCTTTGGAGTATATGCTCTGTGATTTTGTGTACATTGCTTCGAAATATGTGGGCAGGTATTGGATGTTTATTTGGAATTGTCATTGGACTTATATCAAAAGCGGGAAGTTCATTTTTCGGAAATCTGGGATTGTTTTCTTTCAGCTTTTGTGAACCTACTCAATTAATGTCCGAGAGTTGGATTTATGGAACGCTTGTGTCTTTTATAGCGGGGCTGTTTTTATTTGCAGTATTACCAATGGCTTTAAAGAAAAGAGGATAGATTATGAGTATTAGAATAAATGATTTAACAGTTAGATTTAAAAATGGTGTAGTTGCAGTAAATAAGGCATCTCTTGAAATACCTAAGGGAATTTACGGACTTTTGGGAGAGAATGGTGCGGGAAAAACCACGCTGATGAGGGTTCTTACAACCGTTTTAAAACAAACGGAAGGATTGGTTTCGCTTGATGGAATTCTGTATAACGAGAGAAATTATGAAAAAATACAGAAAAAGATTGGTTATCTTCCACAGGAAATCGACTTATATCCGAATCTTACGGTGAAAGAATGTCTTGTATATATGGGGGGACTGTCAGGAGTATCCAGAAATGACCTCGAACAAAGAATTACCTATTATCTGGAAAAGACTTCTCTTACAGAGCATCAGAATAAAAAAATGCGGCAATTATCTGGTGGTATGAAGAGACGTGTCGGACTCATACAGGCACTTCTTAATAATCCGGATTTTTTGATTATTGATGAACCTACCACCGGGTTAGATCCGGAAGAAAGAATCAGGATCCGCAATCTTTTGGTTGATTTTTCAAAGGATAGAACTGTGCTGTTTTCCACTCATGTAGTAGAAGATTTAGCAGCAACCTGTACACAGCTTGCCATTATGAAAAAGGGAAGTTTTTTATATTCTGGAAGCGTGAGTGGGTTGCTGGAAAATGCAAAGGGCTGTGTTTGGAATTGTACGGTACAAAATGCAGAAGAAGCCCGTTTGTTAGAAGCCAATTATTCTATTTCATCTAAGCAGTATGTAGAAAATGGAATTCATATGAAAGTATTAAGCAAAGGAAAGCCAAATGAGAATTGTGTCCTGGATAATGATATCACTTTGGAAGATGCATATATTTATTTGACGAATAGTTGAATATAACGGCGGGCAAGTTGCCCGCCGTAAATTATGCTTATTTTGTTAAAAGACCGGATAGATTTTTTCCAATGCAAAATCCAATCTGTGGATATAACTCCTGAATTTCCTGATATTTTGCTTCAATCATTTCTGGTTCATCAGCCCAGATCTTTTCATATATTTTGAAAGCTCTTTTAAAATGTGTTTTGGCTTGCGGAAGATTGGCAGTCATCAGATAAATGGTTCCAAGGGTTTCCTGTACTTTGGCATAATCCAGACAGTCATCGGAATGGTATTCCTTGATGATGCCGGATAATTTTTGCAATTCAGAGATGCCTCTTTCGGGTTCCTGCTGTTCTGTCAGGAACATTGCATAATTGGCAATCTGAGGTATGCTGTCATTTATATGAAGCAGGTTAAATTGGTCAAGCAGTGAGATACTTTTTTCCATGTGTTCTCTTGCAAGATCGGGATGACCGTTCATGCGGTAAAGTCCACCGAGATTGGCATGAAGGTTGGAAACAAGGCGAGCATTGTCAGCAGTGATATTTTCTATCTGGGCAAGTGCATCCTTTTCCAGTTTTATTGCTTTTTCTGGCTTGATTTCAAGAGTAGCCTGAAAATCCAGTAACAATGCCCGGTCAGAATCGGTGCCAATGTCTTTAGGCTTCAAAAAATTTTTTAATTCCTGAATGATTTCTTTCATACCTTTCTGGTAATTATAATTATCCATATATGGAAAAACATTTTCCAGAAAAAGTAGATATTTTGGTATATCATCTTTTTCAATCAATTCTATGATGTTTCCTGCTGTCTGAAACAGCTTCTTGTAATAATCGACTTCAATTCCATGCATTAAACATATTTTCTGTAAAGAATCCAGTAATATGTGACAGCTACTTACAGATGGTTTTGTCTCTGAAAGGGCAATTTCCTTAATCATAGGATGCAGGGAGATTGTGTGACGTGTAGTTGTCTGCACAAAACCAGTTTCAATCAAGTCGTTAATTTCATTTAAGGTAGGCAGTTCCAGCCATTTGGCGAATATGCGGGCAGAAATACCAGTGTAAGGAAGAAAACACAAATTGCACATGATATCCTGCTGTTTTCGGGATAAAGCATATAGTGAAAATAGAGTATGGATATGACTATAATAAGTGGCTTTACTGCTTTGACCATCCTTGATTATCTTAATTTTATCTTCATTATCGAGAGATGCTCTTTCTTCCTGAAGTTTTGCTAATAACTGACCTGGAGTTGAAATTCCATTTTCCAAAAGTTTTGCAGCCAGTTCTACAGCAAAAGTATGATAGTGTACGGTCTCTATGATTTTTTCGACGGTCGAACGATACTTGTCTGCTTCTGAATAAAATGCAGATGTCAGTTGGAAAAGAATGTTTATATCCTTTATTTCTTTTAATTGAAAAGTACAGTATTCATTCAGATTACTTCTGGTCGTAAATAAAATCTGACAGCGGTATTTTAATACTACTGACAGAAAACTGTCCTGTGTAGCTGTGACATTAAAATTATCTATGATAAGCAGAGTATCGGATTTCAGGGAACGCAGAAAACGGTTATGTCTTTGAAACCGTTCCTGTTCGCTGATTTCTGGTGGATCATCAATAAAATCCATGTCAGTAATGTCCTGATGAAGATCACCTGTATATTCTACATATAGAATGTTAGTGTAATGCTTTTTGTAATGTTTTGCGTAGGCTTTGGCAAGTTCGCTTTTACCAATACCGGCAATTCCGCAAAGAAAAACATGACGGTTTTCCTCAAGCATGGTATATAATTCTTCTAGTTCTTTATCTCTTCCGATAAAATGACGGCATGGTTTCGGAACCTCACTGTCCATAATATAATCCAGCACAATGGGTGACAGGGCACCTCCGGCAATTAATTTTTGATTTTTAGTATCACGTTTGATAAATTGTCGCTCCATGCCAAAAGAAATCAGCTTTGCAAGAAAAAGCAGACGTGAGCTGGCTGGTTTGTACAGAGAAGCCAGATTTTTCTTTTTGGCATCGGAGATGGTGTCATCTTGTATAAATAATGTGTATATATCCTGCATAGCCATATTGCAGTCAGACATCAATGGAAGCAGATTCTGGTGAATGGTTTCTGCCAGTTTTTTCTGATTACTGGGTTTGGAATAGTAGGCAGATATTTTGGGACTGATCTTTGCTTGACCGGTCAGCCAACGACAAACCAGACCATTATCCATAGAAAAATCCTGATTTGCCGGATCATCCATAAAATCTTCAAATAATTCGTATAAAAAATCAGGCTGACTCATTTGATTACTTTCGCTGATATGATTTTTTAAGCAAGTGCTAATAGAAGAAAAATCGCATCGATTCAATAGAAATTCCCCTTTCGTAGTTAAGATTAAGTATATCTATCATAACACGAACATATATTCGATTCAAGAAAATGCGGATATTTTTAAATTGATTGTGTCAATTTACAATCAATTTCTATTCAATGTGGTTTTCCGGCAGGTTCTGTAAAATAAGCTCAGATTAAAACAATGACGGGAGGAGCTTATGCAACAGAATATTGAATTTGAGCGGTGCATTGATTTTCTGGTACGGATGATTGATAAGTACGGCGAAGAAGTCCTCCGGGAGTTGGAGGAAGAAAAACAGAATAAGGAAGAAAAAGAAGCGGCAGTTTCCTGAAATACAAAATGTAAATCAGACTGTCGCTTTTTTCATGCATTTTTAAATCAAATAAATTTTAAAAGCTGATGCAGAGTGTGTGGCTCATTATTCTGAGAAGCGGTAATACGAGTATCAAATGGCTTGAAATGATTTTGTGTATAAAAGCTCAGAAGAAATTCATTATCTTCGCATTCAAGAAACTCCATAACGCCACCTACGGAATATTTGAGACTGGATATGGTTTCCAGTGCAAATCCCAGTAGAATATTTCCAGGAATTCGTTTTTCCTTTGGAAGAGAATAGTTCTTTCCCAACTGGGCGATCAGGTAAGCTGCGGTAGTATAGGATTGTGTTTCTTCATCCAAAATACTGACACGGGACAGTTTTTTTGCCATTGTCTTGCTGATATTTGAAGCACGGACAGAGATTGGTTTTATTGTAAGTGAAAAATAACCAACCAGTGAAGCATCTTCAGCATCAAATACCAGATAAGTGATAGATTGATCTTTTTTGGTAAACTCAATCGCATTATGTAATAAAAAGTATTCCACATCGGGATTTTTGGGACAAGAAAAATCGGAGAGTAAGTCGTAAAGACTTTCCTCTCCGATATATGTCGGTTCGTCTTTATCCAAATATGCCCGAATATTAACGGTAAAATATTTATCAGACATGTTTTTTCTTCCTTTTTGACATTAAAGCTAAGATTTCCTGTGGGTTCGTTAACTGACGTCCGGGAAGTGTCTGCTTTGGTGTGCGGTCACGGTCGGCTTCGTCAATTGCTGCGACAAAACGCTTTACGCTATTTGGATTGGATACGACAAAATTATGAGTAATACTTGAAGTAGCCATACTAACACCTCCTCTTTTTTGGCTTTTTTGTGTATTTATAGTATATGCAATGTGTGATAAAAACACAATATCAAAAACAGAAATTATTTCTAAATAATTTTCAAGCCGGACATTTATTAGACGCTTCCGGTAAGCGAACAATATTTTCGAGCCAATCATTTATAAGTCGCCAATGGTGGGCGGGCAATATTTTGATAACAGAAATGCTCTGTATCTAACTTAATTATACGATTGGCGAAGAAATGCGTCAATACGGAAAATAAGTATTGAAAATAGTTGGAACAAGTACTAAAATAAGGTTGGGACAATAAAACAGAGTTATACTGCGAGGAAGATTATGAAGAATAAAAAGATTAAATGCGATATATATACCAGAGTATCCACAACCATGCAGGTAGATGGATACAGTCTGGATGCTCAGAAAGAAAAACTCAAGAGATATGCGGAATTTCAGAATATGGAAATTGTAAATGAGTATTCAGACGAAGGTAAGTCTGGAAAGAGCGTAGAGGGCAGACCGGAATTTCAGAGAATGTTGGATAATATTGAGAATGGAACAGATGAGGTACAGTTTGTACTGGTGTTCAAGCTTTCCAGATTCGGTCGTAATGCGGCAGATGTATTAAATTCTTTGCAGAGGATGCAGGATTTTGGAGTGAATCTGATCTGTGTAGAAGATGGAATTGACAGCTCAAAAGATAGTGGAAAGCTGATGATTTCTGTTCTGTCTGCGGTGGCAGAGATTGAACGAGAGAATATCCTTGTTCAGACAATGGAAGGACGTAAGCAGAAAGCCAGGGAAGGAAAATGGAATGGTGGATTTGCTCCGTATGGTTATGAATTAGTAAATGGAGAATTGCAGATTGCAGAGGACGAAGCAGAGATTATTCGTCTGATCTATGACAAATTTATTCATACCAATATGGGAATCTCTGCGATTGCCGCATGGCTGAACCAGCATGGATATAAAAAGAAAAAACGACAGAATAATACACTGGACGCATTTGCCTCTTCGTTTATAAAAGGCGTTCTGGATAATCCGGTATACTGTGGAAAGCTGGCTTATGGACGAAGGAAAAACGAGAAAGTTTCTGGTACAAGAAATGAATATCGCATTGTAAAGCAGGAAAATTATATGATGCACGATGGTATCCATGAAGGGATTATTTCGGAAACAGACTGGGAGCTGGCTCATCAAAAATGGGAAAAAACAGGTGTGAAATATGAAAAGACACATAGTCTCGATCATGAGCATATTTTATCCGGAATATTGAGATGTCCGTTATGTGGAAGCGGTATGTATGGAAACGTGAACCGAAAGAAAAAGAAAGACGGAACCTTATATAAGGATTATTTCTATTATGCCTGCAAACATCGTCGCCTGGTAGATGGTCATAAATGTGGATATCGTAAACAATGGAGTGAGGAGAAGATTAACAATGCAGTGGAAGAAGTTATTCGGAAGCTGGTGAAGAATCCTAAATTTGAAGAAGCAATTCTGAATAAAATCGGTTCAAGAATAGATACAGAAGAAATAGAAAAAGAGATTGAAGGACTGGAAAAACAGCACAGGCAGCTGACCGGAGCAAAAGCAAGACTTGGACAGCAGATGGACAATCTGGATATCATGGATAAATTTTATGAGAAGAAATATCAGGATATGGAGACAAGGTTATACCGTCTGTATGATGAAATTGAAGGCGTGGAGAACAGTATAGAGGAAGTTAAGAACCGCCTGCTGAATATCCAGCAACAGAAAATATCAGAAGAAAACGTCTATCAATTTCTTTTATATTTTGATAAACTATATGATAAGTTCACCGACCTGGAGAAGAAAGAATTTCTTAACAGTTTTGTAGAACAGGTGGACATTTATGAGCAGGAGCAGCCAGATGGCAGATTCCTGAAGCACATAAAGTTCCGTTTTCCGGTGTATTTTGGAGACAGGGAGACACAGGAACTTTGTTGGGACAACGAAAGTACCGTTGAGACGGTGGTACTGCTTTCCCACAAAAAGCCAGACGGACATATCAACGTAAAAGTTGAGTTTGGCGAAGGTGAGGGAAAAGTACCGCTTGATAATATCGCTAAAAGAGCCGAAGAATACAAGCCCAGGGAACGAGTGACCTACAAAATGATAAAGGAGTACATAGAAGCTAAATACGGCTTCAAGGTACATACCGCATATATCGCAGAGGTTAAGAGAGATTTAGGTTTGCCGATGTATGATGCTCCTAATGCGGTAGAAGAATTGAAACAGCCGAGGAAGCATCCGACAGCGGAGAAAGTGGAAGCGATAAAGGATGCATTGAAGTATTTTGAAGTGATTTAATAATGATGAGCGTATCATTAAAAATAGTGGTACGCTTTTTCTTTAAAATATTTGGGAAGCAATATATAAGTGTTGAACATGCTTGAAAGGAGGAAAATGGAGTGAACCGTATTACAGAAATAACAAAGCGAGATATTTTAGATTTATTTCAGAATGGATTAGAGATAGACGAATTTTTTCAAACCCGAACCGTTACTTATAATTATTATGGTCGCCTTGAAGAAATAGATTTTCTTAAAAGATTATATGATTTGGAGAGAATGCCAAGTTTTGATTCAAGATTTGCAAATGCAGAACAGGATATTTGGCAACATACAGTGAATAATGATGATTATCCATACTGTTGGGTTTTTGAAGACAAAAGATTCAATTTACAAGATGGTAGCGATGAAGTATATTTAAAATTTCTTTGTGAAGTATTTCACCCTGCTGTTCGATATGATAAGGGATACTGGAAAGAATTTTTAGTGGCAATTAACAAGCTATTACAAAATGACGGTTATGAGATTTACCCTGCTGAAAAAATATCCAATCGTGATGTTTATGGATGGAGAATATATCAGCAAGAAGATAATACGTTGTTTATTCCATATTCTCAACGAAATGCAAAGGACATAAAAGCAAAAAATATAGTATTGTCCATAAAGCGGAAAGCGAGAAATCAAATTTATCAGTTTCTGGAGCGATATAATATCGTATATCAAGCGACTGACGAAACGGGATGGAATTATAATACAACAGTAGCTGAGGATGTTTTTAATGAAATAAGGCAATTTTATGTGCCAATGT
>OHGR01000788.1_pt1 | contig 11205 bp, 8 predicted proteins | sample 1567911 | NCBI WGS metagenome assembly OHGR01 (sample SAMEA3879552, study PRJEB24766) | human gut metagenome | biome: human-associated habitat; feature: feces | place: USA | collected 1985/1987
AAGTTCTCCTTTGCCGTTTATGCCGCACCGGAGACGAAACGGCATTTTTCCCGGATGCCGGAAGCTCTCTCTGAACGGAAATTGCTATCTTTACGGACGCGAAAAGATCTTCTGTCATGAAAACCTTTCTCTTGACCGTGGCTGCCTGCGGTTTTCTGCTGACCGGTACGGCCAAGGAGCCTCTTTACCGGGACTCCTCCGCACCGCTCGCCGAACGGGTGGACGACCTGCTCTCGCGGATGACCCTCCGTGAAAAACTGGGGCAGCTCTCCCAGCCGCTCTACCGGTCGGACGACACGACGCTCGACGCACGCATAACCCGCGGCGAGGTCGGGTCGCTGGTCGTGGCTCACGGCTCTGCGCTCGCCCCTGCGGAGCGCGACCGGCTGCAGCGTATTGCCGTGGAGCGAAGCCGGCTCGGAATTCCCGTCCTTTTCGGATTCGATGTCATCCACGGTTACCGCACCCTCTTCCCCATTCCGCTGGGTATCGCGGCGTCATGGAATCCGGAGCTTGCCGAAGCGTCGGTCCGGATCGCGGCGTCGACCTCACGTTCAGTCCGATGGTGGACGTCGCACGCGATCCGCGCTGGGGGCGTATCTCCGAAGGTTCGGGGGAGGACGTGCTGCTCAATGCCGTTTTCGGTGCGGCTCTCGTCCGTGGCTATCAGGGCGACGATCCCTCGAAGCAGGGCCGGATCGGGGCCTGTGTCAAGCATTTCGTCGGCTACGGCGCCTCGGAGGCCGGCCGCGACTACGTCTACACCGAAATCTCGCGTCAGACGCTCTGGGACACCTACATACCGCCCTACCAGGCGGGCATCGAGGCCGGAGCCGCTACGGTGATGAGCTGCTTCAACGACATCAGCGGAACGCCCGGCACGGCCAACCCCTACATCCTGACCGAGGTGCTCAAGGAGCGCTGGGCGCACGACGGATTCGTCGTCTCGGACTGGGCCGCCATCGAGCAGCTGCGCTCGCAGGGCGTGGCCGCCGACCGGAAGGAGGCCGCCGAAAAGGCCTTCAACGCGGGTGTCGAAATGGACATGATGAACCGCTGTTACGACGCCCATCTGGCCGCCCTGGTCCGCGAAGGCAAGGTCTCGCAGGAGAAACTCGACGAGGCCGTGCGGCGCGTTCTGCGGCTGAAATTCCGGCTCGGGCTGTTCGAACGCCCCTACACCCCGGAGTCGGAGGAGACGGACCGGTTCCTGCTTCCCGCGAGCCTCGCCGTCGCCGAGCGGCTCGCCGAGGAGTCGATGGTGCTGCTGAAAAACGACCGAAATACGCTTCCGGTCAGAAAACCGAATCGGGTTGCGCTTTTCGGCAAGACGTCCTATGATTTCATTGCCGGAGGCACGGGCAGCGGCGAGGTGCATTACGGTCATGCGGTATCCCTCAAAGAGGGGTTGTCGAACGTCGGGTTCCGGATCTCGTCCGCCGCGGACCGTTTCTACACCCGGTTCGTCGATTCGGTGTTTGCTGCCGGCGGGCACAAGAAATATGCGGTAACCCGCTCTCAGGAACCTCGGATCGACAAGGCTCTCGTCGAAGCGGAGGCGAAGGTTACGGACATGGGAGTCGTGACTCTCGGACGGTTGTCCGGAGAGGGCGTGGACCGTAAGGAAGAGGGTTACTTCACCCTGACCGCCAATGAAAAGGAGCTGATCGGGGCCGTGTGTTCGGCCTATCATGCACTCGGAAAAAAAGTGGTTGTCGTGCTCAATATCGGCGGGGTGATCGAAACGGCTTCGTGGAAAGAGCTGCCCGACGCGATCCTGCTCTCGTGGCAGACGGGCCAGCAGGGCGGCGCTGCCGTCGCCGAGCTGCTTCGGGGAACCGTCAATCCTTCCGGAAAGCTGCCCGTGAGCTATCCCGTTTCATATGCCGACGTTCCGTCGTCGAAATCGTTTCCGGGGATCCCCGCCGACCTGCCGGTCAACTCCTACTATAACGAGGGTGTGTATGTCGGCTACCGCTATTACACGACGTATGATGTCCCTGTGTCCTATCCGTTCGGTTACGGGCTTTCTTTCACTCGGTTTGAATACTCCGATCTGACGCTGAGCAGCGATTCGTTTCCGGGACGGATCGATGTTTCGGTAAAGATTTCCAACACGGGCAAAGTCGCCGGAAAAGAGGTCGTTCAGCTCTATCTGACGGCGCCGGCGGTCTTGCAGGACAAGCCGGAGCGGGAATTGAAAGGTTTTGCCAAAACCCGGCTTCTTGCGCCCGGTGAGAGCCAGATACTTACCTTTACGCTCGATCCCCGCTCGCTCTGCTCCTTCCGCAGCGGCATCAGCAGCTGGGTGGCCGAGGCCGGAAGCTATGAGGTGAAGATCGGCGCTTCGTCGCAGGACATCCGTCAGCGAGCCTCCTTTACGCTCGGAAAGGAGCTGGTCGTCGAGAAACTGCACGATGTCCTCGCCCCCAATGTGCCGATTAAGGATATGGGGACGACTTCGGCAAAAGTCCTTGGAACGGATCAGCCTTTCGACCACTACCATGAACTGGATTATAAATTCAACTGGCACTGGTAACTCTCCTTTTCCGTTCGTTCGGGGACGGCTCCCGGTTTGCACGCTTTTTTAAGCGCCTTTTCGTGTAATGTTTCAGACCTCCGAAAACCTCCTGCAGCTACCTGCAAGGGGTTTCGGAGGTCTGTCGTGATATTTTATTTCCGAGGGGGCTTTGCGTCCTAATCGGCGATCTCCCCAAGCCCGGCAGGAGTGATCCGCCGTATTGGTGCCGGCCAGCTAAAATGGTGCGCTTCCCGCTTCTTTTTTTCGAAAAAGAAAAACCGCATCAGAATTATTTCTGATGCGGTTTTCAGTGCCCAGGACAATTATATAACTATGCAAAAAATGAATTGCCAGAAGTTGCCCTTAAAATATGGAAAAAGTCGGTGTTTGTGATTGAAAATCAGACTAATAAAAAATTTGAAAAGTTGCATATTGTCTCTCTTGATTGTATATTGCAGCAGTTTTCTTGTGCAAATTGAGGAAACTTGCACAAGGTTTTTCAGCATAATATCAACGAGAAATGGCAACGGTAAAAGCATTTTTAAGGACATCGACAAAGAGGACAAAATCGGTCAGTGTGAGATTTCGGCTTAGTGACGGAGAGAAGATACAGCTTTTTTATAAGAGCAAGCTGACCATTGACCCTGCCCTGTGGGATGCCAAACGGGAGGAGATCAAGGCAAAGGTGCTGTATGATGCCAAGGAACGGTTGAAATTCAATGCAGGAGTTTCCAAGATAAAGGCAATTATCAATCAATTGTACATAGATACGGGTTACAAACAGGATTTAACTTCGGAGTGGCTTTCGTCAGAGATCGACAAAGTGCTGTTTCCTGAAAAGTACACGGTGGAGGAGAAATACACGTTCTTCGATGTCTTCGATGAGTTTTTGAAGAAACGGAATGTGTCCCAAGCTCAGGTCAATGCCTGCAAGGTGCTGGAACGAGTGTTGAGAAGATATGAATTGTATGAAGTTGCAGTACAGAGAAATCCATTTAGTTTGGAGCTGGATACCTTTAAAACGGAAACTATTTGCAATTTTGACAAGTTTCTTCGGGGTGAGCACCAGTTTTATGAACAATATCCCCAACTCTACAAGGCAGTTCCAGAGAGTAGAACACCCAAACCAAGAGGTCAGAATACGATCAATGGCTTGATGCTCAAATTAAGGACATTCTTCCTCTGGGCAATCAAAGAGGGGAAGACAACAAATAATCCTTTTGTGAATTACCCCATCGGGGAGTGTGTTTATGGCACACCTGTTTATATCACGGTAGAGGAGAGGAATAAACTTTACCACCATGATTTTTCCACAAATCCCTACCTTGCTGTTCAACGAGATGTGTTCGTATTTCAGTGTCTGATCGGGTGCAGGGTTGGGGACTACTTCAGAATGACCAAGGGTAATGTGATTAATGGAGCAGTTGAGTATATTGCAAGAAAGACAAAGGATGGTCATCCAGAGACCATTCGAGTGCCTTTAAATAAGATCGCTCAAGAGATTTTGGATCGTTACCCAGTGGTGAAGGATAATAAATTGCTCCCTTTCACTTACTTCCAGCAGTATAATGACGATATAAAATTGATGTTCAAGGAGGCAGGACTTACGAGGGTGGTGACTATCCTTGACCCAACCACCAGAACGGAACGGCAAGTGCCCTTGGATGTGATCGCTTCCTCCCACTTAGCAAGAAGAACATTCGTTGGAAATATCTATAAAAAAGTTCAAGACCCCAATCAGGTTGGGGCTTTGTCGGGTCATGTGCCAGGCAGCAGAGCATTTGCAAGATACAGGACTATTGACGAGGAGATGAAACGGGAGTTAGTGGCAGCCATCGAGTAAATAATTTCAAATTTTAGGCTTTTTCTTTGGCAGTCATTTTTCGTTGAAATAACAAGGTTTTTTGCCCTTTGGAGATATAACTATTACACTTGTAAGTATAAGATTATCATTTTGTTAGTTTGCTTATTTCATATTTGTTTTTTAAGTTTGCTGCTGAATAAAGCAAGTTGCTGTGTTCAGAAAAATTGCTGAAAATATGAAAAAGACAAACGATGTTACAAGATTTACTGTTGAGCAACCACCAAGTTACGGTTGCTGTAAGCATTGGGGAACTAAAACAGTTCGCAGATTATTTAATCAACAAAACAAAAAGTGAGTTAGAGGATCAGATCACGGCTCAACGGCAAGAACGGTATCTGACAGCAAAGGAGGTCGGTAAAATTCTTAGTATTAATCCATCAACGGTGTGTCGATGGAGAAGTCGAGGTTATTTAGTGCCTTGTGAGATCGGAGGCCAAAGGAGATACAAGCTAAGTGATGTAAACGCCTTGCTTGACAATCCCCAGAAAGGAGGTCGCCATGAATAGGGGGTTGTATGATACGGTCGGACTTCGGATGCCAATTACTCCTTATGAATTTTTAAAGATCGGGGAATATCTGGAGGATGTTAAGCATCACGGTAAGTACATTGAGGGACATGTTGAAAATTTCAGGGTTGTTTTAAGATCGAAAGGCATCTATCTGGTGGGGAGTGTAGCAACTTTTCTATATGAAAAAAATATACACACCCTGACCTATGAAGAAATCCCATTGGCTCTGTATAAGTTAGGTAAAATGCTGCATCTGGATTTGTTTAAGGCACAAGTAGTGTCCCTTGATCTGGCTCAGACTTATAACACTCAAGAAAGCCCCTCTGTGTATTTTGACTATTTGGGATTGCATCAAAAGTTAAATCGGCATACGAAGATCGGATCGTTGTATTATGGATTCAGAACGAGTAGTAATCTGAGTTTGCCTAAGCAACTTTGCTTCTACGATAAGGGTGCAGAAATGAAGCAACAGCATCATGGGGCAGTTGGAGGTCGGAATTTACTTCGATATGAACTACGACTAAGAAAGCAATTGCAGATGCAGTTGCGGCTGGAGGATCCAATAACAGCAGACATGCTGATGGATAAAGATTTTTATCAAATTTTGTTGGCATTTTACCAATCGGAGTATGAAGCCATCGAAAAACTTCCCCAATTGATCGATGTGATTGACCTTAGAGATACCTCGACCCCTGCCAAAACAGCAGAACTTGTATTTGCAAGGTTATTAATGGATCGACTGAAGCAAGAGCCTGATTTTTTGAGTGAATTTCATACGAAAGCTAAAGCATATTCGATTTATCCCCAAAATATTTATTACAAACGGTTTAAAGAACTACTCGATGAAATTCTCGAAAAGTACACCATCCACAAAACAAGCAATCTGATTGAGGAGCTTGACGATAAAATCCTATCAACGGCAGTATAGTAATAACCATATCATAAACATTACAAATATTGTTGTTATGTCTATTAGTAATAGAATGTGAATATAGTATTAGTGAAGATTATAATAAATGATCTTTATAAGATTAAGAGTTAGAAAGCATTTGATACATTAGTCTGTTAAAGGTAATAGAATGTATGGAGCAGGTACTTATCATTGAGATAAGACAGTATTTGAGGTAAAATATCTATATTTGTAGTACAAAAACAGGCAAAATATATTCAGATTCTCCTGTGTATCTACCCAAAGAAATTGCAGCCAGAAGGCAAGCAGAGGCTTTGGAACAGAAAAGGAAGCAGGAGGCGCAACGAAAAAAAGAGTTGGCAGAGCAGCAAAAGAAACAAATTGAAGCAGATCGGCAGGCAAAAATAAAACAGATTTCTGAAAATAAACGGTTGCAAATTACAGAACGGACAACACAATATTTAGCCTCTCATATCCTGCAAGCACCAGAGGAACTTCCTTGGTTGAGGTTTGCTTATAATGAGTTCAAATTTTTGAAACAGGATAGTATAATGGGCTCACAGGTTGTTGGTGTTTACAGTAACCCCAGAATAGTTTGGGCAAAAAATGCAGATGTGCAGGTGCTTATTGATTGGCTCAATAAAAATCACACAGATTTAAATGCAAAGGTTGAGGTTAAAGCAGATAAGACGATTGTTGTTAATAATGCCGAGTTTCAAACTTTACTAAATAACTCTGCCTTATTTAGCATTACCCCACCTGCAATTAAGATCGGTGATAAGATTTATCCTTGTGACTACAACAGTAGGCCATCTGTTATTAAGTTGCAAACAGCAGATTGTGCTGAATATCCCAAATTGACATTAAATACTGTTGTTAAGAAAGGTGCTGTTTCTTATGTGTGGAAATATGATAAAAAACTGAATGTTGATCCTGCTGTCTTGAATGTTATTCAAAAGCATTATAACACCAAGGGGAAACGAGTGTTTGATGTAAAAGTAAAATCATGTTCTCTTGGTGGCATTACAGACCTGCCTAAACTGTTTTGTGCAGAAGTGGTGGTTTCTGGAGAAGATACCCAACGGTATTTCTTTGCAGAGTAAATTCAGTTTCTCTTGACCTGTTTTGTCATTGCTATATCAACATATAGCTTTGCAGGAATAATTAATTGTAGCAAGGGAGAAGGGTGTTTGGTTTTGTGAAATTTTTGCGGGATGGCTAAAATTGTCTATTTGCAGCAGGCTTCAAAATATGCAAATGCATAAAAATTAGAATATAAATCTAAAATATATTTTGGGCAAAATAATTGCCGGTGAAATAGGTTGAAATTTATTTGGGAAAGCTCGTTTCGTTATATTATATTTGTCAATTCTATTTGTTTTCGTTAAATTGCACTATTAATATCTATTACTATGCCTACTGATAAAATTAGATGCTTTGATTATCTTGTTTATAGGATAGTTACTAAAGGCATGGATGAGACGCCTAGTGTGCAGCAAATCAAGGAGTCAGGGCGTTTAAAAATGTTCAATAAATTAAAATTATTGAAGCTGTTGTTTTTTGTAGCCACTATTAAACATGAGGATGATGACCTGCTATGTGTTTTCAGTGATTTCTATGCAATGCCTTACGGTCCTGTAGAAAGTGATGTTTATAATGGGTTATCTGAAATGCCGCATTTTGTATTTGAAGGTAATGCCTTGAATATTAGAGGAGAAGTTTCTGATTTTAACTTTACAGACATATGCCCCACTATAATAAATAAGATAGATAATGCTATATCTGCACTGGAGGCTAAAAATTCAAAGATATTTTCCATGCCTACATTTGATTTAGTGGAATTATCTCACAAGGCATTAGCCTGGAAGACAATTTTTGAGTCAGCATTGAGATCAGGATGTCAAAGTAAGAAAATGCCCGTAGAGCTTTTAAAAGAAACCACAATCTTTTATAATTAATACCAGTCTGTTATGAGTTCCATCCCAGGCTCCTATATAGGTCAAATTAAAGGCAACTTACTATCCTTGAGCGAATTGTTCATCTTCACAGGAGAAGTGTCTGCTGTGGGGGAGGTCAATCATCCTGAGGAAGAGAGGGAGGTGAAAAATGCTGAGTGTAAGATGGTGGATCCTGGTGCTGAAACTGCAGCAGAAGCCAAGCAAGAGGATGATGATATTATAATTGCTTCAGCAAAGATTACTAAAGTCATTGCAGATATATATCGGTTGTTAAATTATTCTGCAATCTCAGGTGAGTATATTCGAGAAGCATCATTTAGTGTAAGCCTAAATGAGATTATATGTCAAATTGATGCCATTTTTGATGAGATTAATACAGATAATTTAAACAATCCAATACATAAAATTATCTGGGGATGTTTAATTAACCTCAAAGAAAGTATTAGACATTATTTATTTGAATTTCGTAGGTATGAAACCTGGCTTAAAAATCCATATTTACGAATTATAAATGATGATGTTCTCCTAGCCCTGATAGTGTTGGAAGTGAGTCAAATGTAGTAATCAAACTAGCAAGTGCATTCTTTTATAATTTATGCCTTGTTTATTTTGATAGAGAGTTGATATTTCAAGATGATTATTTGCATGTAGTCAATCGTCTACATCGAAAACTTGAAGACTTAAAGAATGATATTGATGAAGAATATCTTGATATCTTGATTGAAAAGAGTTTATTCCTATTGGTTAAATTTAAGTATCAAGATGATAATTTTCTTCAATTTGCAAATTATTATGATGGAGAGGTAAAACTCGTAATACACGATGAAGAAGATTTGGTGTACTTCAAAGAATTGTTTAAGAAAACGCATATTTGCAGTACACGAGAAAGTAACGCCCTACAAAGGCTTTTCCTTAGTGTAGATAGATATAGTGATATATACTATAGGTTCTTTATTCGATGCCATTACTATAAAAAAGCACTTAAGAGTATTACTGAATTAGATGCTTTAATCAAAGACTTCGAAGAATTCTCAAAAACCACTCAAGATTCTTATAGTATATTTTGCAATAAGGTCTGCCTAAATTATTTGTATAATTGCAGATTGTCATTGCTGTTAAAAGTAGAAAATAATTCTATTCATGGAGTTTGGAGCGAGTCTGTCCGTATCACAAATATACAAGATCATACGCTTTTTTACAACTACTTCCCATACATAAAGTTGGCACAATGGTATTGTAGTTATATTGAATCTAATATTACAGACCTTACAAAGATAGATGATTTAAAACGTGCTGTTTGTGAGATGCAACGATGTGTTGATAAGGCAAATGAGCATATAAGACATAGTGAGTTTTTAACTGGTAGTTTTTTGCCATATCGTCCTGGGCTTGATGCTTGTATAGAAACCATTAACTTAAAAGATGGATCTCAATTAAAAGTATTTATTAGCACTTCATATATGGTGCCTGTTGATTATGTTAAAGCTAAAAAAGACATATCAAAATTAACCTCACAGCACATAAAATACAATGCTATTATTGAAAATGAACATAAAGTAAAAGATTTGATTGATCCCATTGAACGAGATCAACAGAATTTGAAACAAAGGATCATTGAGAGTGAGTTAAGGCAGCAAAACAGCATAAATCAAAGTGAAACTAATATTAATGCAGAATTAAAGCATAATCTACGGAGTAATGTACAAATATTAGGAATTTTTGCAGGACTTGTGTTGTTCGTGTCAGGGAGTGTTCAAATATACAATGGAGCCACAACAATTAGAGATGCTGCAACTTTCATGTTATTGTTTGCTGCTGCTATAGGCATAATATCCACAACAATTTGGCTGATTATTGGGAATAAAGATGCTGCTAATAGAGCAAAGACAATTTTTGTATTTGTTTTATTATTACTTCTATTGGGACTTAACATATATGCTATTAAAGGGCAATGGGGTGAAGTTCCTGTAAATGATACCAAGCATAAACATGAAGTAACATTGGACATACAAAAGTCTGGTCTATAGATGCTTCGTTTAATGTAAAGCAGCAGATTGAGCCTGTTGCTTTTTTTGTGCCTGTGTAGAGCAAAGACAGCCTCTCTTGATTGCTTCCACCACAACCATATCAATACATGGTTTCGAGGAGATAATTGATTGTAGGCAGTAAGAGGCTTGTTTAATGCTGTTCTAAGGAATGAGGGAATAGTCAGTAAGAGATTAATGACGGTTAAGAGAGTAGATGACCAAAAAGGCAGGAGAAAATCATCTGTAATAGATTCAATCATCTGATAGTGAGCTTTTAATGCTCTCCCTGATTTACTCCTGCTCTTGTGCAAGTCTTGTGCAAGACAGAAAACAAAAAAGACAACTGATTGATAATCAATTGTCTTTTTCTTTGCTTTGTGCCCAGGACAAGACTCGAACTTGCACGAACTAAACGTTCACTACCCCCTCAAAGTAGCGTGTCTACCAATTTCACCACCTGGGCCTTACCTCCGAATTTCGGATTTCGGGTGTGCAAATATAGGGTATAAATTTTAATCCGCCAAATTTTCAGGACGGTTAATGGCAATTTTTGTGCTTCTTCGGTTCCCTTATCCGGAAACGGGGCCGTTTCTCCGCCCTGCGGCGGCAAGGCGGGCCGGCCGGCCGACCTGCGGTACGACGTGCGTCGAATCCTCCGGCGGCGCCCCGGAACTACTCCCCGTGCTGCGGGGAGAGGACGAGCATGCCTGCGGGTCTTCGCGCGTCTTCCGGCAGCGAGACACCCGTTATCGGCGCGATGCCTGCGGCGCTCCGGGCCGGAGCGGGCGTGTAGGTGCGGCCCGTAATCAGGCTCAGGGCCTTGGCGAGCATCGGCTCCTCAGGCCCGAAATCCACCAGTCTGTTGTTCCAGTCGGCGACCGCATAATCGACCGCGAGTCCGGCCGGATTCACCGTCTCCTTTTTGGCGTTGTAGCCTTCGAACGTGATCGGGGCCAGCTCGTACGAATAGTCGCCGTCGTCGAACTTGTCGATCTCCATGCCCACGTTCTTGCCGTTGGTCTTCTCGCCGATCAGCGTCACGCCGATGTCGATTCCCCTCAACCCGTTGATGACCGCTTCGCTCGACGACGCCGTGCTGCCTGTCGTCAGCACATAGATGTTCTGCAGGCCGAGGGCGTACTGCTTGAGGTCCGCCCCGTAGTAGTCGCCGTAGCTGAAATTCTCGTAAAAGAGCGCTTTCTCCCGATCGTACGTGTTGCCCGTCTGCTTCTGGGTTTTCGCCGGATCGGCCATGCGGCTGTCGTTGTAGCGGTAATACTGGAAAACCTCGCCGTCGCATTTTTCGCCTGCGATGCACGTCGCCAGCATCTTTGCCGAAATCACGTGTCCGTCGCCGTTGTAGCGCAGGTCGAGTACCAGATCGGTGATTCCCGCGTCGCGGAACTTCCGGAGGGA
>OHGR01000797.1_pt1 | contig 11138 bp, 9 predicted proteins | sample 1567911 | NCBI WGS metagenome assembly OHGR01 (sample SAMEA3879552, study PRJEB24766) | human gut metagenome | biome: human-associated habitat; feature: feces | place: USA | collected 1985/1987
TCCCTCGGCAGGGTATTTGGTGGCGAGAAGGATATATGTATCCGTAACATCATGGAGGATCTGCACTCAAGGCAGAACAGCTCAAGAATCCGAAGCGAGCTTGCCCTGATAAGCAACATGGCAAGAACAATACCTGATCACGATACAAGGCATGATATCATGGTCAGATACAACAACATAGTAGAGGAGATAGCGGAGCTCCCGACAGGTTTTGCTGACGGAGATATCCTCGATCCAAAGATAGCGGATTTAAATACCGTAAACCTGAAGGATCGTTTCAAGACGGGCGATCATCTGATTATCTGTATAGGACGTTCCTGCGGATGTGGTGGAAATGAGATTGGATTTGCACTTGCAGACAAGCTTCGTATGAATTTCTATGATGTGTCTGTCATGAATGAGGTGTTCAGACAGAAGGATGGAGAGGAAGCAGCCCAGGCTACAGCTACCTTCCAGAAAAAAGAGCGAATGGGAATCAAAAAGCGCATAAAAGCTTTTAAGAAATACCACGGACTTTCATCAGAGGATGTGCTTTTCTTTGATACAAGCAAGTTCCTTGTAGAGAAGGCAAAGCAGGAGGACTTCATTGTTATGGGACGTTTTGCAGATGCAATTCTGACAAACAATCATATTCCTCACATAAGTATTTTTATCACAGCACCGGAGAAGAGAAGAATCCAACGTTTCCTTGAGATAAACAAGAATGTGACTCCGAACCAGGCAAAGAAATGGATAGAATCTGAGGATAAGAGACATCTGAAGACCTACAAATTCTATACCGGCAGAAAGTGGAGCAAGGCAAGTAACTATGATATCTGTATCAACAGTGCCAGCTACGGTATCAAGGGCTCAATAGAGCTTATCATCCGTATGCTCCAGCTCGATGACCGCGTGAAGCAGCTGATTGAGTAATTTTTTAAAGCGTGTTTTATTGACGTAAAACACGCTTTTTTGATATATTTGACATTTTTTAAAAATTCCTCTTACAAAATTCGTGAAAAAGTGATAAAATGATAACGTATAACGAAAGAGGTGTGATATGTTCGAAATAGGTGATTACGTATTAAATGCTACAAATGGAATTTGCAAAATAAGCGAAATCGTGGAGTTAGACATGTCAGGAGACAAGCAGCTCAAGTCATATTTTTTACTCCGCCCTGTTGAGGAGGAGAATGACAGAGTGTATATACCTGTTGACAATGCTGATAAGAGGATACGTAAGGTAATAACACAGGATGAGGCACAGGCGGTGCTCGATAGAGTACCTGAGATAGAGGCGCTCGCGGTAAACAATGAGAAGGAGCGCGAAACGCGCTATAAGGAGGCAGTCAGAAGCTGTGAGCCGGATAGTGTGATCAGTCTCTTAAAGTGTTTACATATCAGAAATGAGCAGCGTGCACAGGCAGGCAAGAAGTCTACAGCCGTCGATGAGCGCTATGGCAAGATGGCAGAGCACAATTTAAATGCAGAGCTTGCATTTGTTCTTGAAAAGGACAGGCAGGAGATTAAAGATATAATTCATGATATGCTATAGTATGTGGGCAGAATCAGAAAGCGGGTTCTGCCTTGTTTTTTGCTAAAAATAAGAGATATTAAGAAAAGTTTAAACAAATAATTAATGAGTTTATGTCATGAATATGTTATTATATATCAGGTAAGGGCATATAATATTACCGGTTAAGGGTAAATGAGAAAACTTATCATGTTTTATCTGATAAAAACAAAAGAATGAAAGTAAGGGAATCAATATGAATAATATGAATATTAATTCTGCAATAGCAGATACTCTGGATATAGGGAATACAGACACAGAGAAAAAGACAGGGCTCATAGGCTTTTATAATTACACGGTAGTGCTTACATACATAGGCATGTGGATAGGCTTCCTTGGAGTTATGCTTGCCATAAAGGATAGGTATGTGGGTTCACTAATCTGCCTTATGCTGGCCGGTGTCTGTGATATGTTTGACGGCACCATTGCATCCACAAAGAAGGATCGTACCAGGGACGAGCGCACATTTGGCATACAGATAGATTCGTTAAGTGATATCATATGCTTCGGTGTGCTTCCGGCAGTGTGGGTATTTTGCGTGACACCAAAGATATCAGTTGCATTTATCGCCATATTTGTATTCATACTTTGCGGGCTTATCCGTCTGGCATACTTTAATGTGGATGAGGCCAACAGGCAGGCAGCGACAGCAGAGCGCAGACAGTATTATCTGGGGCTTCCAATCACCTCAAGTGCGCTTGCTATCCCGGCGGTATATCTGATTGGAGAGTTCACAGCTATACATACACAGACAATCGCGGCACTTGCCCTTTTAATCATTGGCATTTGCTACGTGCTCCCTGTAAAGCTCAAAAAGCCATCTCTTTTTGGAGAGGTTCTGCTTGTAGGTATAGGAGCAGTTGAGTTTTGTATTCTCATTGCGGAGGTTCTTATTTAATGGCAAAAAAAACGTTTGTAGACTGGCTTTATACCACGGCACCTGGGCGTGTGACGCTTAAGGTGCTTCTGCATACAGGTGCACTTAAGCTCGGAGAAATAGTAGCACGCTCCCCGCTGTCTAAGCCGTTTATCAGCCGGTATATAAAGAATAACAATATAGACATGTCTGATTTTAAGGGTCAGAAATATAACAGCTTTCAGGACTTTTTCTCCAGAAAGCGTGATGATATTGAGGTGGACAGGCAGGCTGAGCATCTTATCAGTCCGTGTGACGGCTACCTGAGTGCATACAGGATAAAAAGCAACAACAGCTTTCACATCAAGGGCTCATGGTACAAGGTGACGGACCTTGTCACCGACAAAAAAATTGCAAAGGAATTTGTTGGAGGAGACTGCGTGATACTGCGTCTTTGTGCCAACGATTATCATCATTACTGCTATATAGATGATGGATTTCAGGGCAGGAATCATTTTGTGAAGGGACTGCTTCACAGTGTACAGCCTATTGCACTGGAAAATGCTCCTGTATATAGGCAAAACAGGCGTATGTGGACAATTCTTGATACAGTTAATTTTGGCAAGGTGGCACAGATTGAGATAGGTGCGCTGCTTGTGGGAGGCATAGTCAATGACCACGAGAATGTTATGATGAGAAAGGGCGCAGAGATGGGGCACTTTGAGCTGATTGGCTCCACAATAGTGCTTTTGTTTAAAAAAGGTCATATTGACCTGCTTCCGGAAATTAAAGAGTGTATAAAAGGAGACAAAGAAGTACGTGTTATCCAGGGACAGCATATCGCAAACAGGACAGTTTTTTAACAGAATACTTCCAAAATACAGTCGTATTCCGCTGCTTTTTACAGTAGTGCTCAATTTCAGTGTATACTGGGGCGCGCGTGCTATTGCAGGCGGTTTTATCCATCACAATATAGAGACCTCGCTTGATGATATGATACCGGTTGTGTACCCTACAGTAGTCATTTATTTTGGCTGCTATATTTTTTGGATTATAGGATATCTGTACAATGCAGCGATGGATAAAAGGCACTGTTATCGTTTTCTCATGGCAGACTGGCTGGCAAAGGCAGTCTGTTTTATCTGTTATGTCGTGTATCCTACAACCAATACCCGCCCGGAAATAGTGGGCTCAGACATATGGGCACAGCTCATGCGCTTTTTATATAGTATGGATGCAGCGGACAATCTTTTTCCATCTATACACTGCCTTGTAAGCTGGCTGTGCTATATTGGCATTCGTGGCAACAAAAAAGTACCGCAGTGGATACGTACAACCTTCTGTATTTGCGCTATAGCAGTATTCATATCCACATTGACTACGAAGCAGCATGTGATATATGATGTAGTTGCAGGAGTTGCGCTGGTGGAAGTGACATACCGGGTTTCAAAGCTGATAGTTAAAAAGGCAGTTAAAAAGGGAAAATCGAATACAGAAGAAGCATAATATGTATAAAAAGTATAAGGTATACAATTAGTAAGCAAACCTAAAACCAAGGAGTATAAACATGGATGATACACAAATAGAGATGCTGCCGATGTTGGGCGAATTTAGTTCAATTGCCTCGCAGTATGAACACATCATGTTCTACTACGAATCGGGTATACAGCAGATAGTAGCAAAGCTGCAGATATTAAATAATGAATTCAAAAACAATCACGAAAGAAATCCAATCGAGAACATAAAGAGCCGTGTAAAGTCGCTTGACAGTATAATAGACAAAATGAAGCGAAAGGGCATTCCGCTCACCACCAATGCCATGAAGCGTGAGATAAAGGATATAGCCGGCGTCAGGGTCATTTGTCCATTTATATCCGATGTATATCAGGTGGCCAATATGCTTGTGAATCAGGCGGATGTCGAGATTGTCACAATAAAGGACTACATAAAAAAACCGAAGGAGAATGGCTACAGGAGTCTTCATATGATAGTGCTGGTTGACGTGTATTTTTCGGATCACAAGGACAAGGTGCCGATAGAGATACAGTTTCGTACAATTGCCATGAATTTCTGGGCCAGCACAGAGCATCAGCTTCGCTACAAGAAGAGCCGCATATTCACGGAGGAGATGCAGCAGGAGCTTAAGAAATGCGCGGATATCATGGCAGACGCTGATGACAAGATGCAGAATCTGGCAAATGTTTCGGGGATTGTGCAGCCGATTGAGTAAAAGAGAGTGATGTAAGTCACTCTTTTTTGCTTGTAAATCAAAAGTTTATATTTATTTAATAAAAATTGCTAGCACTCTCGCTTGACGAGTGCTAATTTGCGTGCTATAACATAGTCACAAGGAATATTGAAGAATTATTTAAAGGATTATTTAGAGATAAAATTTTAATATTACCTGTATGACACATAAGAATCATATTTATGGATAACATAGTAGAAGGGAGTGAGACTATGAACATTCAAAAATTTACACAGAAATCAATAGAGGCAGTCAATGACTGCGAGAAGCTTGCATATGATTATGGCAATCAGGAGATAGAACAGGAGCACCTGCTTGTGGCATTACTTTCACAGGAGGACGGACTGATACCGAAGCTGATTGACAAGATGGAGATAAACGTAGAGCATTTCACAGAGAATGCAAAGCGCCATCTGGCAGCGCGTACAAAGGTAAGCGGCAGCAGTGCACAGGTCTATGTGGGCAATGATTTAAACAAGGTTCTTATCCATGCTGAGGACGAGGCAAAGGCAATGGGAGATGAGTATGTTTCGGTAGAGCATCTTTTCCTGTGTCTGCTGAAGTATCCAAACAAGGCAATGAAGGAGCTGATTAAGGAGTACGGTCTCACAAGAGACAGATTCCTCACAGCGCTTTCTACGGTCAGGGGCAATCAGAAGGTCACATCCGATAACCCTGAGGCCACATATGATACACTTGAGAAATACGGCTACGACATGGTGGAGCGTGCAAGACAGCAGAAGCTTGATCCTGTTATCGGCCGTGATGATGAGATACGAAATGTAGTGCGTATTCTCTCGCGTAAGACTAAAAATAACCCGGTACTTATCGGTGAGCCGGGTGTTGGTAAAACGGCAGTCGTTGAGGGACTGGCACAGCGTATCGTAAAAGGCGATGTGCCTGAGGGCTTAAAGGACAAAAAACTGTTTGCACTCGATATGGGTTCTCTGATTGCAGGAGCTAAGTACAGGGGCGAGTTTGAAGAGAGACTTAAGGCAGTACTTGAGGAGGTAAAAGCCTCTGACGGACAGATAATTCTCTTTATCGATGAGCTTCACACAATAGTAGGAGCCGGAAAGACAGACGGAGCCATGGATGCAGGACAGCTTCTTAAGCCAATGCTTGCAAGAGGTGAGCTGCACTGCGTGGGCGCCACCACACTCGATGAGTACCGTGAGTACATTGAGAAGGATGCAGCCCTTGAGAGACGTTTCCAGCCTGTTATGGTAGACGAGCCGACAGTAGAGGACACTATCTCAATACTTCGTGGCCTTAAGGACAGATACGAGGTATTCCACGGCGTCAAAATCACAGACTCGGCACTTGTCACAGCGGCTGTGCTTTCAAACAGATACATCACAGACAGATTTCTGCCTGATAAGGCAATAGACCTTGTGGATGAGGCATGCGCCATGATAAAGACGGAGCTTGATTCAATGCCGGCAGAGCTTGATGAGCAGAATCGTAAGATTATGCAGCTTGAGATAGAGGAGACAGCTCTAAAGAAAGAGACAGACCACTTAAGTCAGGACAGGCTCGCAGCACTACAAAAGGAGCTTGCAGAGCTGCGTGATGACTTCAATGCCAAAAAGGCTCAGTGGCAGAACGAGAAGGGCGCTGTTGACAAGGTCAGCAAGCTTCGTGAAAAGATTGAGTCAACAAAGAATGAAATCAAGACAGCACAGCAGAACTATGACCTGGAAAAGGCAGCAGAGCTGCAGTACGGCGTGCTTCCAAATTTGCAGAAGGAGCTGGAATCAGAGGAGGCACTGCTTAAGGACAGAGACTTATCGCTTGTGCGTGAGAATGTGGGCGATGAGGAAATTGCACTCATTATATCGCGCTGGACAGGAATACCTGTTGCAAAGCTTACGGAGAGTGAGCGTAATAAGACACTTCACCTCGATGAGGAGCTGCACAAGAGGGTAATAGGACAGGATGACGGAGTCACAAAGGTGACAGAGGCTATCATCCGATCAAAGGCAGGCATCAAGGATCCTACAAAGCCGATAGGTTCGTTTATGTTCCTCGGACCTACAGGTGTAGGTAAGACAGAGCTTGCAAAGGCACTTGCGGCAAGTCTGTTTGATGATGAAAACAACATGGTCAGACTCGATATGAGTGAGTACATGGAGAAGTACTCAGTGTCACGACTCATCGGAGCGCCTCCTGGATATGTAGGCTATGATGAGGGTGGACAGCTCACAGAGGCTGTAAGGCGTAAGCCATACTCAGTAGTACTCTTTGATGAGGTGGAAAAAGCCCATCCGGATGTATTCAACGTACTGCTTCAGGTGCTTGATGACGGACGAATTACTGACTCACAGGGACGTACCGTGGATTTCAAAAACACTATCATCATTATGACAAGTAACCTCGGCTCACAGGAGCTTCTTGAGGGCATAGAGGCAGACGGCAGCATCAGCACAGAGTGTGAGAACCGCGTCATGGATGAGCTTAAGGGTCATTTCAGACCGGAGTTTTTAAACAGACTTGATGAGATCATCATGTTCAAGCCTCTCACAAAGGACAACATCGGTCATATCATCACCCTGCTCATGGCAGATTTAAACAAGCGTCTTGTCGACAAGGAAATCACAGTCGAGCTGACAGACACTGCAAAGCAGTTTATCACTGATAATGGCTACGATCCGGTATACGGAGCAAGACCGCTCAAGAGATATCTGCAGAAACATGTCGAGACACTTGCAGCAAAATTGATTCTGGCAGATGGTGTGAGAGCAGGAGATACCATTCTTATAGATGTGAAGGATGGACAGCTTAGTGCATCCGCAGTGCAGCAAAATGCATAAAAATGAAGATATATTTGTAAAACAGGCGCAGGAATTTTCTCCGCGCCTGTTTTATTTTGTGCTTTGGCATGGAGGACAGACCTCTGACAAAGGAGAAAAAAATCCCTCTCTTTTTAATTGTGTTATTATTTGAAAAAATATATAATTAATGTAAGCAACTAGAAAATAAGTCGAAAATTTTAATAATCAAATGTTTGAGGTGATAAGATTATGCAAGGAGAAAAGTTTACATTAATCGGCATTGGAGTCAATGGAGATGGGGAGACAAAGACAGCACTGTTCTGTGTAATCCCGGATAGTGATAAATCCTATAACTTTATTATCGGTATGCTGTACACACAGATATTTCAGGAATTGTACTATCAGGCAGATGACTTCTGTTCGTTGTTATCGACAATGCGAAGCCGTGAGATTTCAAGTATTATCATCATTCAGAATTTCGCCCAGCTAAAGGCACTTTTCAAAGATACTTGGGAAACAATCCCCGGCAACTGCGATACCTTCATATATCTTGGAGGCAATGAGCAGAGTACACACAAGTATGTCTCGGAGCTTTTGGGTAAAGGCACGATTGATAAAAAATCAAGCGGAGAGACAAAGGGCAGACAGGGAAGCTCATCAAGGAATTATGATGTTTTAGGCAGGGAACTGTTTACACCCGATGAGGTCAGAAAGCTGGATAATAAGAAATGTATTATTTTTATCCGTGGTTTTGATCCGATAATGGACAATAAGTATATTCCATTCCGACACCCGATGTTTAATCAGACAGCGGACGGAAAGGGAAAAGCCTATGTCCATAAGACACAGGGAGCTGATCGTATCATTGGACCGCCATTTGAGATTTTGTCGGAAAAAGCCATTAAGCATTATGAAAAAATGAAGGATAAGGGCGAAAATGTGTATATTGATACACTGACCTATGAGCAGTTTATGCTGCTTGGGGATAAGGAATTAAGCAGGAGATTTTCAATGCAGGATGAGGCAGAGCAGAAGGCGAAAATCGACAGGGAGCAGGCAAATGAGTTTGAATATGCCGATGAGTCGCAGAAAGCGGAGAACTCCGACAGTACCAATGGAGGAGAGAAGCCTGTAAGAAATCCTGAAAGGGAGAAGCCGAAGTGGGAGGATACAATCACAAACCGAATGATGCACTGGTCATATACAGCGGAGCAGAAGGAGGAAGTGAAGAAAGCACTTGCGGCAGGTGTTCCAAAAGCAACGATACTTACTTATTTTTATCCGGAAGTGACGGTGGAGAAGATGAGTTCGTACCGGAAGGAGCAGTAAAGGTGTCGCATAGGCACAGGAGCTGTGGTATAATGTGCCTATGCGAAATTAAAGAGTTTCGTAAATCGGTATTTGAGAGGGGATGGAATATGAATTATGAATAAGGAATGGTCTGAACTTAATAAAACAATGCAGGCTCAAATAAAAAAGAAAGATACTTATAAGATGGGCATTGATACTTTATTTAATTTGCGAAGACAGTTAATGCAAACTTTGGTATCTTTCAAAGAAGATTTATGCAGAGAAGATTTTAATGCAATCCCCTTTATAAACGCTGATGGTTACCATAGCAAGACGATTGCCTATTCAATTTGGCATATTTTTCGTATTGAAGATATTGTTGCGCATACAGTGATAACTGAAGATGAACAGGTATTTTTTACTGGCAATTATCAAGTGCGTATCAATTCACCAATCATCACAACCGGAAATGAACTCGTTAAACAGCAGATTGCCGATTTTTCAAAGCAGCTTAATCTGGAAGAGCTATATTCGTATATTTTTGAAGTACGAGAAAGCACCGAGAAAATACTTGAACGGTTTTCTTATGATGAGTTGAAATGGAAAATTCCAGACGAAAGAAAAGGCTATTTAAAATCGCTGAATGTAGTAAACTGTGATGAAAAAGCAATTTGGCTGATTGATTATTGGTGTAGTAAAGATATTCGTGGACTAATTCAAATGCCGTTTTCAAGACATTGGATTATGCACACAGAAGCCTGTCTGCGCATAAAGAACAAGATGCATTCATAAATAAAAATTCAAGTTTGTCTGACACTAAAATATTTTAATAACGAACTCATATAAGCACTTTAGCCAATTATAGTTAAGGTGCTTTTTTGTGCCATAAAAGGAGGTGGTAACAGCAAAACATATCGGGGAAAGCCCGGTTTTATCATTACAACAGGCTATGCCTGATCATATAAAGCAACTTTTAACAGCCAGTTAGGGATAAACCCTGCTGGCTATTTTTTTATCGAAAAGGAGACAACCAATATGAGAAAAGAACAGATTATTACGACAACCAACAACAATCAGATGGAGGAAAAAGGTATGAAGCAGAGATTTATTCATTTTAAGAGAAAATTTGTTCCGGCATTATCCGGAGCCATTATGGGAGTAATGCTTATGAGCACTACCTGCTTTGCGGCAGGAGGCACTTCGGCAGTAACACAGCCGCTTGAGAACTTAAAAACGCTTGTGATCGCAGTTATCGGTGCAGTCGGTGTCATTATCCTTGCAAAAAATGTTATGGAATTTGCACAGGCATACCAGCAGCAGGATTCATCTACTATGAACTCAGCTTTAAAGGGAGTTGTGGCAGGTATTATCATGGCAGGTATTTCTACTGTACTCACTTTCTTAGGCTTCTAAGATAGGGAAAAAATAATCCCTGTTGCAATAGAAGAAAAGAGGTGAATAACAGGTATGGATATTTTTAAGCTGGGAGACAAAATACTTGCTCTCCTTGAAGCTATGTTTGGATTTTGGAATAATCAGATATCTTTGGTTTTTGCAATGCTTGGACAATCGCCCGTCAGTTTTAAGGGCGGTGGTCCGTGGGCAGTCATTGAGGGAATAGAGCCAATCTTTGTAGCAGTTGGTTCTTCCCTTGTGGTACTGTTCTTTGTTATCGGTTTCTGTTCGGAAAGTATAGATGTGAAAGATGAAATGAGGTTTGAATCAATCCTGCGTATGCTTATCCGATTAGGACTTGCAGAATGGTTTGTTGCCAATAATGTCACGATTATGAAAGCATTTTTTACTTCCATCGGAAATCTGGTAGGGCTTATTTCGGCAGGAACAACAACACAGCTTGCCATTGACAGTGCACAGGCAGATGTCATTAAGGAACTTGGATTTGGTGAAAGTCTGGTAATGCTGATCCTTACGGCACTGCTTGCAATCATCATTATTATCTGTGGTTTCTTTATCATTTACACCGTGTATTTCAGATTCTTAAAAATATTGATCATTGTGCCGCTTGGAGCAATCGCCTGCTCTACAATGGCAGGAAACAGAATGGTAAGTCATACGATGTCAACTTACTGTAAGTATTTCTTATCCTGTGTGTTTGAGGCGGTAACAATGGCACTTGCGATTGTGGTATGCAATGCATTTATCAATGCAGGGCTGCCTTCCTTTACGGGAAGTTATGCAGACTGGGCACAGACACTTATTTATCTGTGTGAAATGACATTTACCATAGCAATGACGGTTGGAAGTGTGAAGGGAGCACAGACACTTACAAGTAAGGCATTCGGATTATAGAAGGAGGCATTTATGGATAATGAAAAGAAACAGGTGACTTATAATTCCAGTTTTTCCGGGGAGACACAGGTAACACTCGATATTCAGCAGTATATGAATAACAAGGCA
>OHGR01000799.1_pt1 | contig 11111 bp, 9 predicted proteins | sample 1567911 | NCBI WGS metagenome assembly OHGR01 (sample SAMEA3879552, study PRJEB24766) | human gut metagenome | biome: human-associated habitat; feature: feces | place: USA | collected 1985/1987
TAGACGCTACAGTCGGAAGACTTATCTTCAACTCTATCATTCCTCAGAACCTTGGCTTTGTTGACAGAACAAATTCAGAAAAGCAGTTTGATCTTGAGATAAGCTTCCTTGTAAAGAAGAAGCAGCTTTCTGATATCATTGATAAATGTATACAGAAGCACGGTACTACTACTACTTCCGAAGTTCTCGACAACATCAAGAGCCTTGGTTATAAGTATTCTACAAAGTCTGCTATCACAGTTGCAGTATGCGACGCTTCTATCCCTGAGGCTAAGAAGGATATCCTTGCAAAGGCTGACGGACTTGTAGATAAGATAGACAAGCAGTATAAGAGAGGTTATATTTCAAGAGAAGAGAAGTCAAAGAAGTTCATTGAGATCTGGAACAACGCTACAGACGAAGTTACAGAGGCTCTGAAAGCTAACCTTGACCCATACAACCCTATCAACATGATGGCTGACTCAGGTGCCCGTGGTTCTATCAACCAGATCAGACAGCTGGCAGGTATGCGTGGACTTATCGCCAACACATCAGGTTCAACAATTGAGATGCCTATCAGAGCTAACTACCGTGAAGGTCTTAACATTCTGGAATACTTCATTTCTTCCAGAGGTGCGAGAAAGGGACTTGCCGATACAGCTCTTCGTACTGCTGACTCAGGTTACCTTACAAGACGTCTTGTTGACGTTTCTCAGGACGTTATCATTCGTCAGGAGGATTGCGGTACTCACGTTGGTATCGAGATATTCGACATAAAGAACGGAAACGAAATGATTGAGCCTCTCAGCGAGAGACTTGTGGGCAGATATCTTGTTGAGGATCTCAAGGATCCTAAGACAGGCGAAATGATATGCTCAAGAAACAAGCTCATAAACGTTCATGACGCTGAAAGAATAGTTGCTGCACTCGAAGCTGAGGGCAAGGATTCTATCTCTATCAGATCAGTTCTTCAGTGTCAGGCTAAGCATGGCGTTTGCGCTAAGTGCTACGGTGCTAACCTTGCAAACGGAAATATCGTTCAGGTCGGTGAGGCTGTCGGCGTAATCTCCGCTCAGTCTATCGGTGAGCCTGGTACACAGCTTACAATGAGAACCTTCCACACAGGTGGTATCGCTTCTGCGGAAGATATCACACAGGGTCTTCCTAGAGTCGAGGAATTGTTTGAGAGCAGACGTCCAAAGGGTGCTGCTATCATCACAAGGATCAACGGCGTAGTTAGGATCGAGGAGGTCAAGAAGACCAAGCAGATCACTGTTACAAGCGAGGACACTGAAAATCCTGAGCAGGAGTCTTATGCTATCCCATACGGCTACAAGATAAGAGTTCGTGAGGGACAGGCTGTTACAGCCGGTGAGCCACTCACAGAGGGTTCTATCAACCCAGCTGATATCCTTGCAGTTAATGGTCCTAAGGCTGTTCAGAACTACATCATCACCGAAGTTCAGAAGGTTTACCGTCTGCAGGGTGTTGATATCAACGATAAGCACATCGAAGTTATCGTTCGTCAGATGATGAGAAAGGTCAAGATCGACGACTCCGGTTCAAGCTATCTGCTCCCTGGTTCACTTATCGACAGAGGAGAGGTCGCAAGACTCAACGAGGAGATACAGGCTCAGATCGACGCTGGCGACGAGAACGCAAGACTTATCACAACTGTTCCTGTTCTTCAAGGTATCACAAAGGCTTCAAGCTACTCGGATTCATTCCTGTCGGCTGCTTCATTCCAGGAGACAACTAAGGCTCTTACAGACGCAGCTATCAGAGGCAAGACCGATAAGCTCATGGGTCTTAAGGAAAATGTTATTATCGGTAAGCTCATTCCTGCCGGCACTGGTATGGACGTTTACAACAACGTTCAGGTGGTCAAGAATGAGAGTGCGGCTAACCATAACACCGCAGAAACACCGTTGTACTAATGACTTTTATATCAGCCTGCATGGTTCATTCATGCGGGCTGATTTTTTTTATTTTGCGTGAAACCTTTTTTGGACTTGCGGCGTTTTAGTATATGAAGGGAAGTGAAAGCATGAAGAATATGACCGAAAGCGAATACCGCCAACTTGTAGAGGAGTATTCGGATATGGTAACAAGGCTTTGCGTGGTGCACACGGGAAATTTTTCCGACGCTGAGGACTGCTATCAGAATGTGTTCTTCAAGCTTTTCAAGCAGATGAAAAAAGGCAGTCTGCCAAACCCGAAAGCGTGGCTCATCAGAGTGGCTCTCAACGAATGCCGGAGTGTTTTGCGGTATCGTTTGAGGAAAAACACAGTCGATCTGAGCAGCATAACGTCTTTCTCAAAGGACGGCAGCGACATAGAGATACTTGACCTTATTTTCAGACTTCCCCCGAAATATCGGGATAGTATTTATCTTTATTACTTTGAGGAGCTGTCAGTGCAGGAGATAGCTAAGCTGACAAATATCAAGGAAAACACGATAAAAACACATCTCAAACGTGGAAGAGAACAACTGAAGGATATGATAATGTTGTGAACTATATGAATGACAATAAAAACCTAGGGCATTGGACGTCGCATTTCTGTGAAACAGAAATTGAGTCGCTCCCCTACAAAAGAGGTAAAAACTATTATGTAGGGGCTGGCATTTTAGACATAAAATTATAGTTTGCAATGATAATATCACAGAAAGGAGCAGAAAATGAAAAAAATAAACGCTTTTTACTGCATTAAAACTCCTTCGGATTGGAAGGAGAGTGTGCTTATGTATGACAAGCCTACAGAGAAAAATAAAACAAAACTTACAGGCTTTCAGCTTGCAGGTGCGGTGCTTGCGGCTTTGCTTCTGGTGGTGGGCGGTGCGCTGACGCTTTATCGCAGCGGTGATGAGCATAAGATCAATGTCGGTATGCAGCAGCCAAGTATAGACAGTTCGGAAAGCCTTGACAGCACTGAGCTTACGGCTGATTTAGAACAGGCACAAAATGCGCTTAAGCAGGTCGTTAAAGACAAAGAGATAACGGCGGTCGGAACGTATGCCGGCTGCGGCTCGGACGGAACGGGATATCTTTTTGTCGATAAGATATATGTTGAGAAATACACCTCTGAAAAGGGCGGATTGATCGACTATGTTACTGTGAATGAATATGAATACCTGAAATACCACTATTACGCTGCGTTTAAACTTGATTTCAGAGCGAAAGATGTTACCACAGGGAAGTTTGTTTATGCGGACGAACTGAAAGTGGGCGAAAAAATCGCAGTCGGCACAAACTGCGATAATCTGAGTAATTGGAACTCGGATGAGATCGCAACAGGTCTTGGCGAAACGGTCGGTGGCGACAGCTTTGGAACAGACTTCTATTATTCACTTAGATCATCAATAGCCTATGCTTATGATATCGACAGTTCAAAGGATACAGGCAAGGAAAAGCTTGATAAGCTCATTCTTGATAGTGTACAGCATATATACGAAGATATGATACTGCAAGCTGACGACTTCAGCATTGTGCTAAATCCTGTTGAAAAGGACTGGGGATTTAAAATTGATACGCTGGTAAATTCTGTTAAGCATATCAATTATGATGCTGACAATTACGAAAGGGATATTATCTATCCGCTGATAATAACACCAATTCAAAAGGGTAAAGCCATAAACGTTTCCACAGCAGGAGGGTCAAAGGAAGGCATAATTATCAAGGTGGACGGAAGATATTTCAGTATAACTTCCAATTATAAGGATATTGTGGAGCAGGACGATACTAATAATGAATGGTACGGTTCCCAAAGTGCGACGGTAAAGAACAACAGAAATTACTTCTTTGATGAAAATGAATGGCTCGTTGCAATTAAATTCGCAACGGGTGCAAACACCTATTTTAGTGATGATCTGAAACTTTATATCAATGAAGTACAAAACGATATAACCTATTCGGACAAGACTGACGACAGCGATTGTGTTATAACTTATCATAGATTCAGCGAGACAGAGGTCGAAGTGGCGGATAAAGGACAAATTTTAGATACAGACAGCAAGACGGAATGAGGGAATATATTTGCAGGGCAGGGCGTGAAAAGCCGCTGCCCTGTGCTTTTTATAGCTTTTGACAGAAAATTTAACTGAAATTTTCAAAAAGTTAAAAAAGTCAAGAAAAAGTGCTTGACAAGCAACGGAGAATAGTGTATAATATCAAGGTATGCTGATGTATTGTATATCGGCGTATAGTATCAAATCTATGAAAGGAGAGAAAATATGCCAACCTTTAACCAGTTAGTAAGAAAAGGAAGAAATGTCCTTGCAGACAAGTCTACAGCTCCTGCTCTTCAGAAGGGTTTCAACTCAAAGAAGAAGGTAGTTATCGATCAGAGCTGCCCACAGAAGCGTGGCGTTTGCACAGTAGTAAGAACTGCTACTCCTAAGAAGCCAAACTCAGCTATGAGAAAGGTTGCCAGAGTTAAGCTCACAAACGGAAACGAAGTTACAGCTTACATCCCTGGTATCGGACACAATCTTCAGGAGCACTCCGTTGTTCTTATCAGAGGCGGACGTGTTAAGGACCTCCCTGGTGTAAGATATCACATCATCAGAGGCACTCTCGACGCTCAGGGCGTTGCTAAGAGAATGCAGGCGAGATCCAAGTATGGCGCTAAGAAGCCAAAGGCAGGAGCAGCCAAGTAATCAAAAACTGAAAAGCTCATTTTAGTAACAAGGTAATAACTCATTGTCGCATATTGCGAAGACCACAGTTTATGTGGAGTGATTAATATATATTAGTTGACTCTACAAGGAACTGACGGGGCTGTAAAACGGCTGTGTGCCGTGGTTACAGAGCGAGTACCTGTGAATTCATTATTTGTGAAGGAGGGAATTAAAGTGCCAAGAAGAGGTAGAGTTACAAAGAGAGACGTGCTTCAGGATCCAGTATACAATTCTAAGCTTGTTACACGTCTTGTAAACAACATCATGCTTGACGGTAAGAAGGGTGTTGCCCAGAAGATCGTTTACGGAGCATTTGAAATTGTCGAAGAAAAGACAGGCAGACCTGCTCTTGAAGTATTCCAGGAGGCTATGGATAACATCATGCCTGAGCTGGAGGTCAAGGCTCGCCGTGTAGGCGGTGCGACTTACCAGGTACCAATGGAGGTTCGTCCTGACAGAAGACAGACACTTGGTCTGAGATGGATAACAAAGTATTCTCGTGAGAGAAACGAGGACACAATGAGAGAGAGACTCGCAGCAGAGATCCTCGACGCTCTTAACGGCGTTGGCGGTTCATGCAAGAAGCGTGACGAAACTCATAAGATGGCTGAAGCTAACAAGGCTTTCGCTCATTACAGATGGTAAGAGGTATAAAGGAGGATATATATGGCAAGAGAATGTAAATTGCAGGATTACCGTAATATCGGTATCATGGCACACATCGACGCCGGCAAGACTACTACTACAGAGCGTATCCTGTTTTATACCGGTGTAAACTATAAGATCGGTGAAACACACGACGGTGCATCTACAATGGACTGGATGGCACAGGAGAAGGAGAGAGGTATCACAATTACTTCTGCTGCTACTACTTGCTACTGGAAGGGTCACAGACTCAACATTATAGATACTCCAGGCCACGTTGACTTTACAGTTGAGGTTGAGCGTTCACTTCGTGTACTCGACGGTTCTGTAACAGTTCTTTGTGCTAAGGGTGGTGTTGAGCCTCAGACTGAAACAGTTTGGAGACAGGCTGATAACTATCAGGTACCAAGAATGGTATATGTCAACAAGATGGATATCATGGGTGCAAACTTCTACAACGTTTTGAATATGCTCCATGAAAGACTTCATTGTAATGCCGTTCCTATCCAGCTCCCTATCGGTGCTGAGGACGACTTCAAGGGTATCGTCGATCTGCTCGAAATGAAGGCTTATGTATACTATGATGACCTTGGAAAGGATATCCGTCAGGAAGAGATCCCTGAGGATCTCAAGGAAAAGGCTGAACAGTATCACGCTGACCTTATCGAGCATCTTGCAGAAGTTGATGACGATCTCGCTGAGAAGTATTTCGCAGACGAAGAGATCACTATCGACGAGATGAAGAAGGTAATCAGAAAGAGTACTATCGCTAACACAATGGTACCTGTTACCTGCGGAACTTCATACAGAAACAAGGGCGTTCAGAAGCTTCTTGACGCTATTGTAGATTATATGCCTTCACCTATCGACGTACCACACATTAAGGGTACTGACGTAAATACAGGTGAGGAAGTTGAGAGAATTTCAGGCGACGATCAGCCATTCGCTGCTCTCGCATTCAAGATCGCTACAGACCCATTCGTTGGTAAGCTCTGCTACTTCAGAGTTTATTCAGGTGTTCTGACAGCTGGTTCTACAGTTTATAACTCCACTAAGGACAAGGACGAGAGAATCGGAAGAATCGTTCAGATGCACTCTAACGCTAGAAAGGATATCGATACTATCTACGCTGGTGATATCGGTGCTGCTATCGGTCTGAAGAACACAACAACAGGTGATACTCTTTGTGATGAAGAGCATCCTGTACTTCTTGAGTCAATGGAATTCCCTGAGCCTGTTATTCAGCTCGCTATCGAGCCTAAGACTAAGGCAGGTCAGGAAAAGATGGGTATCGCTCTTGCAAAGCTTGCTGAAGAGGACCCAACATTCAGAACTTATACTTCTGAGGAAACAGGTCAGACAATTATCGCCGGAATGGGCGAGCTGCACCTTGAGATCATCGTAGACAGACTTCTCCGTGAGTTCAAGGTAGAGGCTAATGTCGGCGCTCCTCAGGTTTCATATAAGGAAACAATTACTGCTCCTGCAAGCGTTGATTACAAGTACGCTAAGCAGTCAGGTGGTAAGGGTCAGTACGGTCACGTTAAGATCAACGTTGAGCCAAACGAGTCCGGTAAGGGCTATGAGTTCATCAACAAGGTTGTCGGCGGTGCTATTCCTAAGGAATACATTCCAGCAGTTGATGCAGGTATCAGGGGTGCTATGGAGAACGGCGTTCTCGCAGGCTTCCAGGTAGTTGACGTTAAGGTTGAGCTGTACGATGGATCTTATCACGAAGTCGATTCTTCTGAAATGGCATTTAAGATCGCCGGTTCTATGGCGTTCAAGGAGGCTATGAGAAAGGCTTCACCAATCATTCTTGAGCCTATCATGAAGGTTTGCGTTATCGCTCCTGATGATTATCTCGGAACAGTTATAGGCGACCTCAACTCCCGTCGTGGACAGATCCTCGGTCAGGAGCAGAGAACTGGTGCTGTTCAGGTAGACGCTCTCGTTCCACTGTCTGAAATGTTTGGTTACTCAAATGACCTGCGTTCTAAGACACAGGGCCGTGGACAGTACACAATGGAGCCTGACAGCTACATTCAGGTACCAAAGTCTATCTCTGAGAAGATCATGGCTTCAAGAAACAAGGACTAATAAATTTGCGGAAAATTTTCTGCTTTTTCTATTGCAAATTTGCTTTTTATTTGATATAATTATACTACGGTATGTTAAATCGGAAACTATTAAATTTTAAGGAGGAAAATTCCTATGGCAAAGGCACATTTCGAAAGAACCAAACCACACGTTAACATTGGTACAATCGGTCACGTTGACCACGGTAAGACAACTCTTACTGCTGCTATCACAAAGGTTCTCAACCTCGAAGGCGATGCTGATTTCGTTGATTACGCTAACATCGATAAGGCTCCTGAAGAGAGAGAGCGTGGTATCACAATTAACACAGCTCACGTTGAGTATGAAACAGACAAGCGTCACTATGCACACGTTGACTGCCCAGGCCATGCTGACTATGTAAAGAACATGATCACTGGTGCTGCTCAGATGGACGGCGCTATCCTCGTAGTTGCTGCTTCTGATGGTCCTATGGCTCAGACAAGAGAGCATCTTCTCCTTGCTAGACAGGTAGGCGTTCCAGCTATCGTTGTTTTCATGAACAAGGCTGACCAGGTTGACGATGAAGAGCTTCTCGATCTCGTTGAGATGGATATCAGAGAGCTCCTCGACAAGTACGATTTCCCTGGCGACGAGACTCCAATCATCAAGGGTTCAGCTCTTGCAGCTCTTGAAGCTCCAGACGATCTTTCAGATCCAGCTTACAAGCCAATCCTTGACCTTATGGACGCTGTTGACACATTCATCCCAACACCAGACAGAAAGTCTGATCTTCCATTCCTGATGCCTGTTGAGGACGTATTCACAATCACAGGTCGTGGTACAGTTGCTACTGGTAGAGTTGAAAGAGGTCAGCTCAAGACTGGTGACGAAGTTGAGATCCTCGGACTTTCAACTGAGAGACCAAAGACTGTTGTAACAGGTATCGAGATGTTCAGAAAGATTCTTGACTACGCTGAGGCAGGCGATAACATCGGTGCGCTTCTCCGTGGTATCCAGAGATCTGACATTCAGAGAGGCCAGGTTCTTTGTAAGCCAGGTTCCATTCACCCATACACAAAGTTCTCAGGTCAGGTTTACGTTCTGAAGAAGGAAGAGGGCGGCCGTCATACTCCATTCTTCAACAACTACAGACCACAGTTCTACTTCAGAACAACAGACGTTACAGGCGTTATCACACTTCCTGCTGACAAGGAAATGTGCATGCCTGGCGATAACGTAGAGATGGATGTTGAGCTTATCACTCCAATCGCTATCGAAGAGGGACTTCGTTTCGCTATCCGTGAGGGTGGTAGAACAGTAGGTTCTGGCGTCGTTACAGCTGTTAGAGACTAATTTTTAGTTCGCTATATAAAGATCGGGTACAATTTGTATCCGATCTTTTTTTGTCTTAAAATATTATGAATAATAAGTTAAATGATATTTGCATACTTTAAAAAAGTACGGTGATATGCTATAATTAGTATATCGGGGGTGAGAATTTGAACGATACAAATACTAAAGATTATATGATTGACGTTGCCCAGGATACCACTTATCAAAATCAGAGTGATGATTATAAGAAGTCGTTTGCAAAGTGGCGTTCAAATCCTCAGAATTCTTTTGGATTCCAGTTTATACATGATACAAGAGAACACTCATACATTGATGGCGAGGGTTTTGTGCCTCATAAGGCAGAGGTAGCAGAGAGGATCTCTATGCTAAAATGCTGTAGTTTGTTGGGCATTTGTCTTGTGGTAATGCTTGCTATTGATTTTCTTAACTATTTTATAGTGAATAAATACGCGCCGGATACAACTGGCACATTTGTGTATTTTTCTCAAACAGATGGCGGATATGGCAGATATGATGTTGGAATGACTTTTATTTTAGGTCTGTTGTTTGCCGCAAAGTTTGTTGTGCCTGGTCTTATTTTTAAGATCGTTACTAAGATCCCTAATAAAGTCGTTTTTGCAAATTCAAAGGGCTACGAAAAAATGCGTGGAACTGCTGTGGTAATTATGATGGTCATAATCGTTGTGGGCAGAGTTGGACAATATATCCTTAGTCTGCTGTTCTCAACTGTGCATTTAGACGGGATATATTCTATTTTTGTATTCTCTGAAGATCCTGTTGTTGCTCTTGTTTCTTTTGCTTTCTTTGCGATCATTGTTCCTATAATGCAAGAGATAGTTTTTCGAGGAGTTTTTTTGCAGACTTTTCGTCAATTTGGCGACACCTTCGCTATTATGATCACTGCTGTTGTGAACGGTTTATGCTACTATGATATTACATATCTGCCTTTTGTTGTATGCTGTACTGCGGTTCTTGGACTTTTTACTATACGAACAGGCTCGGTTTTTACTGCAATTTCAATGAGTATTTGCGCCCACATCACGAATTTTGTATTAAGTTACATTGTTCTCTATGATCTTCCTTATGCCAAAATAGCAGAAGTCATAATATGTACAGTGATCGTTGGTGTATCACTTGTGATGTACTCGAAGCTTACAAGCTTTGGTGACTGGACATTCAACATTGAAAATGATAATTCCTTTATGACGATGTCAAAGCGAGTTAAGTCTTTCATTGCAACTAACTCGATCGCAGTGTGGATAGCTGCAATTCTTGTGACCATGTTTGTGTGTGCGAGGATAATATGACGAGGGATGAGCTTTACATGAAAAAAGCGTTGGAGCTTGCGGAAATTGCCGCAGAGCAGGGGGAAGTACCTGTGGGTGCGATAGTTGTGAAGCGTTCCAGCTGTGAAATAATCGGCAGGGGATTCAATCGTCGTGAGTATGGGCGTTCCCCATTGACTCATGCCGAACTTGTGGCTATTGAGGAGGCGAGTCGCAATCTTGGGGGTTGGCGACTTATGGGTTGTGAGCTTTTTGTTACTCTCGAGCCTTGTCCTATGTGTACGGGTGCGATAATAAATTCTCGAATTGAGCGTGTGGTTTTTGGTGCGTATGACCCAAAGGCTGGTTCTTGCGGGTCGGTGGTAAATCTTTTTGAGCTACCTTATAATCACAGACCTCTTTGCACAGGCGGTATACTGCAAGAGCGGTGTGCAGATACTCTGACGGAATTTTTCAAAAATCTTAGACGTAAAAAAAACCTCTCCGAATAGTTCGGGGAGGTTTTCCTTATATTTCGTTTCGATTTTCCAAAGCCTTGTAAAGCGTCACTTCATCAGCATATTCAAGCACTCCGCCAACGGGTAGACCGAACGCCAAACGTGTGACCTTTACACCAAGGGGTTTCAGCAGCCTTGAAATGTAAATTGCCGTAGCTTCGCCATTAACTGTAGGATTAGTAGCCATAATGACTTCTTTAACATTCTCAGGCTCTATCCTTGCAAGCAGTTCTTTTATTTTAAGCTTGTCAGGGGAAATGTCGTCCATAGGGGAGAGAAGTCCATGCAAAACATGGTAAACGCCTTTGTACTCCTTAGTACGCTCGAAAGCTGCTATATCCTTTGGGTCTTCTACTACGCAGACCGTTGTGTGGTCACGTCTTGGGTCGGCACAGATAGGACACTTTGGCTTGTCAGTAAAGTTCTGGCAAACACTGCAAAGATGAACGCTTTTGTGGGCATTAGTGATAGCCGCTGCAAAAGCCGATGCGTCCTCGTCTGTCATGGACATAACATAGTAGGCAAGGCGCTGTGCGGACTTCATGCCTATACCAGGGAGCTTTGCAAATTGCTCTGCCAGATACAATCCCATCCCGTAATGTTTCCTGGAAT
>OHGR01000815.1_pt1 | contig 10938 bp, 9 predicted proteins | sample 1567911 | NCBI WGS metagenome assembly OHGR01 (sample SAMEA3879552, study PRJEB24766) | human gut metagenome | biome: human-associated habitat; feature: feces | place: USA | collected 1985/1987
TGGAGCAGCCGGTATCCGACACGGCGGCCCTGAACCCGGATTGGGTGGAATGGCTCATGGGCTTCCCGAAAGGATGGACGGCCGTATTCTCTGGGCCGGCGAGCCGGAGGGCGTCCCCCGCATAACGGAGGACACGAAGGACCGGGCTCTGCGGCTGAAAACCCTGGGCAACGCGGTCTGCCCGCCCCAGGCCTATCCCATTTTTCACTATATCGCGGCGATTGAAACCGGGGCGTGCGCCAGCATCTGCCCTTATGGAGGAGGTGACGGATAAATGCAGGAATGGAAAGCCTCCGAAAAGGAGGCCCAGAAGATGACCCGTGACGGGGCCATTTCGGTGAACCTGGTGACCGGCGAGGCCACCCATGTTTCGGACCGTCCCCCGGAACAGGATTATTCTTCCGCTGATGAAACGGCGGGAACATTGAGCCGGGCGGTGGACGAGGTGGAGGACCATGTGGAACGGCGCCAGGCGAAAAAAGCGCGGCGAAAGCGGCGCGACACCTTCCGGGAGGGTGAGGCGGTCAGGGACCGCCCTTCCTCCCGTTTGCAGTTTTCGGAGGCAGACCGGGCGGCGCCGGAGCTGAAAAAAGCTGTCCGCAAGTCCGACAAGGCGGCGGATAAGCTGGACGCGGCAAAGGCCGCCGTCCCCGTAAAGCCCCCCGGCAAGGAGCATGGCAATCCCTTATCCCGACCGGTGCAGGAGGTCAAGTCCACCCTACACGGCGAGGTGAGCAAGGTGGAGGGCGACAACTCCGGCGTTCAGGCCGGCCACCTGGGGGAGCGGCAGATCGAGAAGGCCGTGGGCTATGGCGGCCGCCGCTTCCACCAGGCGCGTGCAGACCGCAAGCTGAAACCCTGGCGGGATGTATCAAAAGCGGAGCAGGCGGCGGTAAAAGCCAATGCCGATTTCTACTGGCGGAAGTCCGTCATGGAAAATTCCCAGCTTGCGTCCAGCAATCCCATCTCCCGCCTGTGGCAGAAAAAACGGCTGCAAAAGCAGTACGCCGCCGCACACCGGGCAGGGACCGGCGCGGCCCAGGCAGCGGGCAAGGCGTCCCAGACCGCCGCCTCCGCCGCAAAGAAGGGCGGCGGGACCATCGCCCAGAAGCTGGGCGGTTTCGTCACCAAAAACAAGCACACCCTCCTCATCGTGGGCGGGATCGGCCTGATGCTTATGATGATTGTGGGCCTGATGCAATCCTGCACCTCCATGTTTGGGGGCGGCACCTCCGGCCTGGTTGGCTCCTCCTATCTTTCGGAGGACGCGGACTTGACCGGGGCCGAGGCCGCCTACTGCGAGATGGAGGCGGAGCTGCAAGAGTATCTGGATACCTATGAAAGCACCCACGACTATGACGAGTATCACTTTGACCTGGATGAGATCGAGCATGACCCCTATGTGCTGCTGTCCATCCTGTCGGCGCTCCATGAGGGGGTGTTCACCCTGGACGAGGTGCAAGGGGATCTGGAAATGCTCTTTGACAAGCAGTACATCCTTACGGAAACGGTAACGACAGAGACCCGCTACCGCACCGAGACCCGGACGGACAGCGAGGGCAACTCCTATACGGTCCGGGTGCCCTACACCTGGTACATCTGCACCGTTACCCTGGAGAATTTCAATCTCTCCCATGTGCCGGTCTATATCATGGGCGAGGACCAGCTCTCCATGTACGCCCTGTATATGTCCACCCTGGGCAACCGGCCGGACCTGTTCCCGTCCTCCGGGTATGTGGGCAAGTATGTGGAGAACCCGCCCACGGCCTGGGACATCCCCGCCGAGTACCTGACGGATGAGCGGTTCGCCACCCTCATCACCGAGGCGGAGAAATATCTGGGGTATCCCTATGTGTGGGGCGGGAGCAGCCCGGAGACCTCCTTCGACTGTTCCGGCTTCGTCAGCTATGTGCTGACCAGCACCGGCCTGTGCAACACCGGGCGGCTGGGCGCCCAGGGGCTCTACAATATCTCCACGCCGGTCTCCGACCCGCAGCCGGGCGATCTGGTGTTCTTTGTGGGGACCTACGATACCAGCGGCATCTCCCATGTGGGCATCTATGTGGGCGACAATATGATGCTGCACTGTGGAGATCCGATCTCCTACACTAATTTGAACACCAGCTACTGGCAATCACACTTTTATGCCTACGGCCGGCCGCCGTACAACTGATGGGAGGTGGTAAAGCATCAATATGGTTTCCTACGGGGGCGGTGTCAACAGCACCGCCCTTTTGATCGGCCTGCACCAGCACCGCATCCCGGTGGACCTGATCCTCTTTGCGGATACCGGGGCGGAGCATCCCCACACCTATGCCTACCTGGACGTCATGGACCGATGGCTGAAGGACCACGGGATGCCGCCCATTACCAGAGTCTACAAGACCACGCGGGACGGCAAGCGGCTGACCCTGGAGCAGGAGTGTTTGCAGAGCGGCACCCTGCCCTCCATCGCCTACGGCTTCAAACGGTGTTCCCTGAAACACAAGATCGGGCCGCAGGAAAAGTTCTGCAATCACTATTTGCCCTGTCAAAAGGTATGGGCGGCGGGCAAACGGGTGGTGAAGTTCATCGGCTACGACGCCGGCGAGGGCTACCGCAGCGACAAGGTGCTGCTGGGCGACCTGGCCGACCCCAAGTACAGCAAGTGGTATCCCCTGATGGAATGGGGATGGGACCGGGCGGCGTGTATGCGGGCCATTGAAGATGCGGGCCTGCCCCAGCCGGGCAAGTCCTCCTGCTTCTTCTGTCCCAGTATGCGGGCGGAGGAGATCATCTATCTGCGGGACCACCACCCGGACCTGTTCCGAAGGGCCATTGCCCTGGAGGACAACGCCCGCCCCAATTTGAAAACGGTCCAGGGCCTGGGCCGCAACTATTCATGGAAAGAACGATTTGGAAAGGAGTTTTGCGAACATGGCAACTGTTGAGAAGATCCGCCGCGACATTGAAAAGACCAGGGAGAAAATCTCCGAGCAGCAGAAGCGCCTCCGCGCCCTGGAGGCCCAGCTCACCGAGGAGGAGAACCTGGAGATCGTCCGCATGGTCAAGGCGGTGAAGATGGACAACCGGGAGTTGACGGCCTTCCTGAAGGCCTACGCCAGCGGCCTCATCACCCTGCCGGATGGCATGATGGAGGCGGAGGCCGCGGCGGACCCCGGCGACGAAGATATGGAGGATAACGAGTATGAGGAATAAGAAGATCATCCGCCTGTTTACGGCGGCTCTGGCCGTGGCGCTCTGTGCCACGGCCTTTGCTGTCCCCGCCTTCGCCGGCGGCGGGGATGGCGAACCCTACTACACGGAAACGGCCGGGACAGAGGCCGCTCCCACGTGGGATGCCGAGTCCCCGGAGGTCACTGTGACCGATGATGAAGATACTGCTGGCAACAATGATACGCAGGCCGACGGTGATGCCCTGGACCAGCTTGCCGAGCTGCTGGGCGGTCTGGGGACTGTCACGGTCACCGAGGAGGGTATCCAGTTCACCCCTGACGCGGAGGGATTGGAGACCCAGCAGATCGGGACTGTGACCACCTGCGGGGGAAACCTGAATGTCCGCACCGGCGCGGGACTGGAAAACGACGCATTTACCCAGCTTCCCAACGGGGCGCAGGTGGAGGTCATCGGCACCGAGGGCGAATGGGTCAAAGTGCTTCTGCCGGAGCGTGAGGGCTATGTCCATTCCGATTACCTGACCATCACGGACACGGGCGCCTTCTCCCTCTCCCTGGATGGGGCGGAGCTTTCCTCGCTCCTGGAGCTGTTCACTTCCGGCCTGTCGGATGGGACAGGCGCTGCCCTGACCCCGGACGGGAACCTCTCCCTTGTGGATGACATCGGCGGGACCGCCTCCGGCAAGCAGTTCATCACGGCGGAGACAAAAAGCGGGAATGTTTTTTATCTCATCATCGACCGGGATGATGAAGGGGCGCAGACCGTTCACTTCCTCAACCAGGTGGATGAAGCTGACCTTATGGCCTTAATCGAGGATGGGGAGACCCAGGAGGAGGAACCCGCGGTCTGCACCTGTGCCGAGAAGTGCCAGGCCGGGGCGGTGAACACTTCCTGCCCGGTCTGCTCTGTCAACATGAGCGAGTGCGCCGGCGTGGAGCCGGAGGCTGAACCCGAACCGGAGCCGGAGGAGGAGAAGTCCGGGGGCATGGGCGCCCTGGCGCTGGTCCTGGTGCTGTTGGTGCTGGGCGGCGGCGGAGCCTTCGCCTACATCAAGTTCATCAAGCCCAAGCAGGCGGCCAAAGCCAGCGCGGACCCGGACGACTATGATTTTGAGGACGAGGAGGACTACATCAACGAGGACGAACCGGAACAGGAAGAAGAAACGGAGGAAACGAAATGAAGCTGGTGATCTGCGAGAAACCGAGTGTTGCAAAATCCATCGCGTCGACCCTGGGTGTCACATCCAGGGCCGGCGGCTGTTTTGAGGGGAATGGGTTCATCGTTTCCTGGTGCGTGGGCCATCTGGTGTCCCCGATGGACGCGGCGGGATATGACCCCGGCTACAAGAAATGGCGGTATGATGACCTGCCCATTCTGCCGGAGCCCTTCCGCTATGTGCTGGTGAAGGGCAAGGAGGACGCCTTCCAGAACTTGAAACGCCTCATGGAACGCCCCGATGTCACCGAACTGGTCAACGCCTGCGACGCCGGGCGGGAGGGGGAGCTCATTTTCCGTCTGGTCTATGAGATGGCGGGCTGCACCAAGCCCTTCTCCCGGCTATGGATCTCCTCAATGGAGGACACGGCCATCCGGGAGGGCTTTGCCGACCTGCGCCCCGGCGCGGAGTATGATCCGCTGTATCAGTCTGCCCTCTGCCGCCAGAAAGCGGACTGGCTCATCGGGATCAACGCCACACGGCTGTTCTCCGTCCTCTACCACCGCACCCTGAATGTGGGGCGGGTGCAGACGCCCACCCTTGCCATGCTGGTAGACCGGGACTGGAAGGTCACCAGCTTCAAAAAGGAGAAGTACCACCATGTGCGCCTTGCCCTGGACGGGACCGAGGCGGTCAGCGAGCGGATCACTTCCCCGGAGGAGGCGGAGACTCTGCGGGCGGCCTGCGCCGATGGTCCGGCGGTCTGCACCTCCGTCACCCGCGAACAGAAGAAAGAGGCGCCGCCCAAGCTCTACGACCTGACCACCCTCCAGCGGGAGGCCAACCGCCTGTTCGGCTACACGGCCAAGCAGACGCTGGACTACGCGCAATCGCTGTACGAGAAGAAGCTGCTGACCTATCCCCGGACGGACAGCCGGTATTTGACCGCCGACATGGCGGAGACCGCTGCGGCGGTCCTCCACCTGGCGGCCAAGGTGCCGCCCTTTGACGGGTGCGGGGAGTTCTTCCCGGATGTGTCCCTGCTGGTGAACGATGGGAAGGTATCCGACCACCACGCCATCATCCCCACCCTGGAGCTGGAGAAGGCTGACTTGTCCGCTCTGCCCGTGGGCGAGCGCAATATCCTTCTGCTGGTGTGCCGGGAGCTGCTGTGCGTGGTTGCGGAGCCCTTTGTGTACGAGACTGTCACGGCGACCTTTACCTGCGGCGGGCAGACCTTCACCGCCAAGGGCCGCCATGTGCTGTCCCTGGGGTGGAAGGACATTGACCGCATTTTCCGCGCTTCCCTGAAAGAGGAGCCGGAGGACGAGGCGGAACCCGCCGCCCTGCCGGACTTCACCGAGGGGCAGACCTTTGACCAGGTGGAGGCCTCTGTCACCGAACACTTCACCACTCCGCCCAAGGTGCACACGGAGGACACCCTCCTGTCGGCCATGGAGAACGCCGGCAAGGAGGACATCCCGGAGGATGCGGAACGGCGCGGCTTGGGCACCCCGGCTACCAGGGCGGCGATCCTGGAGAAGCTGGTGGCGGCCGGATTTGTGGAGCGCAAGGGCAAAAGCCTTATTCCCACCAAGGCGGGGATCAACCTGGTCACCGTCCTGCCGGATACCCTGACCTCCCCCATGCTCACGGCGGAGTGGGAACAGAAGCTGACCGGCATTGCCAGGGGCGAGGCGGACCCCGTTTCATTTATGGCGGGAATTTCTGAAATGGCGCGGGAACTGGTGAAAACCTATTCCCACATCTCCGAGGAGGGCCAGAAGCTGTTCGCCCCGGAGCGGGAGGCTGTGGGTCTCTGCCCCCGCTGCGGCAAGCCGGTCTATGAGGGCAGGAAGAATTTTTACTGCTCCGACCGCGCCTGCCGCTTTGTCCTTTGGAAGGACGACCGCTTCTGGACCTCCCGCAAGAAGGAGCTGACAAAAAAGATGGCCGGCGACCTTTTGAAGAAGGGCCGCACCTCCGTCAAGGGGATGTGGTCTGAAAAGAAGGGCGCCGCCTATGACGCGGTGGTGGTGCTGGACGATACCGGCGAGAAGTATGTCCGCTTCAAATTGGAGTTCCCCAAACGGAAGGAGGGCGTGAATGGCAGATAAAGCAATCCCGGATATTTCCCTGGGCGGCGCTGAACAGAACATGAGCCGGGAGGAGCTGGCGGCGGTAGCGAAAGCCATTGCCGCCCTATCCCAGGAGGACCGGGACCTTCTGGCTGCTGTCCAGGAGTCCCCCTATCGGCTGACCACGGCGGAGCAGTTCCTGGAATTTGAGAAAAATGTGGACTGCTTCGTGCTGGAGCCCCATGTTCGGACCCTGGAGGACCTGGGCTGGGAGTACCTGGAGGAGAAACTGACCATCGGCCTGACGGACGACCTCCGGGCCGCCATTGACCCCGCCCCCTTCGGCCGACGCGCCCTGGAGGAGGACCGGGGGTGCTTCACCAGCCGGGGGTATCTGTTCCCCACGGATGACCCATGGCAGCACGACCGCCCCCAGGCGAAGCAGGCGGACCGCAAGCCCTCCATCAGGGAGCGGCTGGAACAGAGCAAACAGGAGTGCAGGAACAAAAATAAGGCCCAGGCGCCCCGCAAGGGGAAGTCTGAGCCGGAGCTGTAAGGAGGTGCGTATATGCCCCATTATGAATATGACAAGGATTATCCCTTTGCCGCCTTCATCACCAACCTGGGCAAGTACAACGAGGGCGACCTGGTGGGCGAATGGGTGAAGTTCCCCACCACGCCAGAGGAGATGCAGAAGGTGTTTGAACGGATCGGCATTGGGCAGAAGGATGACTTCGGCCAGCCCTATGAGGAGTGGTTCATCACTGACTATGACTGCTATGTGGACGGCCTCTACGACAAGCTGGGCGAGTATGAGAACCTGGACGAGCTCAACTACCTGGCCTCCAAACTGGACGAGATGAGGCAGGGCGAGTACGAACAGTTCCAGGCGGCGATGGAGATCGGCGACCATTCGGGCAGCTTGCAGGAGATCATCAACCTGACCGAGAACCTGGACTGCTACGACATTTACCCCGACATCCACGACCACGACGACCTGGGCCGGTATTACATCGAGGAGCTGGACGCCATGCAGGTGCCGGAGCACCTGCGGAACTACATCGACTATGAGGCCTACGGCCGGGACGTCGCCCTGGAGGAGGGCGGCGAGTTCACCGACCTGGGGTATGTGCGGGACACCGGGAGCAGCTTCCATGAGTATTACGATGGGGAGCATGGCAGCATCCCGGAGGAATACCGGGTGATGACCTTCCAGAACGCGGAGGAGCTGACCGAGGAGGAAAAATCCGAATGGGCGATGGACATCGCCTACGATATGGACGAGTTCTTCCGCCAGCACGACCCGCAGTATGCCGCCGAGCACCCGGAGGAGCACGCGGCCAAGGAGGAGATCTACGAAAATCTGATGGCCGGCCGCATTTCCGCCCTGGATGAGAAGCTGGCCGCCCTGGGGCAGACCCAGGAGGACTATCTCCCTTCGGAGATCGAGAAATTCAAAGACGCCACCGGCTATGAGGAATTTCTTGACTTTGATCCGGCTGTAATCAAAGCGGCATTGGAGGACCCGGACAAGTCCCATGTGGACGAGATGCTGGCCTTTGCGGAGCAGGCGGGCCGGGAGTATGAGGCGGAGCTGGCCGGACAGACCCCGGCGCCCTCCCCGGATGACCGGGAGACCGGCGAAACGGTGCGGACTCCCAGGGGCACCTTCTATGTGACGGATATGAGCCGGGAGCAGATGGAGACGGCCGGGTACGGCCTGCACCATCAGTCTGACGATGGGAAGTATCTCGTCATGGGCAACGGTTCCCGTTCCTTCGCTATCCGAAACGAGGAGGCTCAGGAGCACGCCGCCCCGGAGAAGATGACCGTCCTGGTGGTGGAGCCCATGAAGGAGCCCTATGTGAAGGAGATCGACCCCGGCCTCCACTCGTTACAGGCGGAAGTGGGCGGCGATATTGCCGCCACTTATCCCTTCTCCGACCCGGTGGGGCTGGTCTGTAACGATGAGGGCAAGCTCATCGGTTTGGAGCTGAACCGGGGCCTGCGGGATGAGCATGGGGAGATTTACGATATTATGGCCGGCACCTTCCTGGTGGTGGGGTTGAGTGAGGACAGTTTCACCTCCCTGACCCCGGAGCAGGTGCAGAAATACACGGAACACTTCAAGCAGCCGGAGCAGTTCATCAGTCTGAACGGGCAGATCGTCGCCCTGCCGGTGGAGCCGGAGAACCCGCTCCGCACCGCAGAGATGACCCTGGAGGATGACTACGGGATGATTGACGGGGTGCTGAACAACGGCCGCAGGGGTGAGGAGCTGGAGAAGGCCCAGGGTGAGGTGCGCAGGACCACGCCGGAGAAGAAGCCCTCCATCCGGGAACGACTGGCGGAGGCGAAAAAGGAGTGCAGCGAGCGCAAGCCCCCGGACAAGGCCCACCAGAAGAAGCCCCCGGAGCACGACCTATGAGCCGGAGCAAGAAGTGGCGGCTGGAATGGGCTTTCTTCCTGGGGGAGAACGGCCGCCGCAAGTACAACAAGGTCTGCAAGGGCTGTGTCCATCCCTGCAAGCAGAGCTTCCGGGCAGTTCTTATCTCCTGCCCTCATTACCAGTCCACACGCTCGAAAAAGTGCAGAGATAAGGGTTGAAAATAGGACGGAAAATCGCCTGTGGCGGCTTTTTCGGGAGTAGCCTTTATGATTTCCCATGTGGGCGTGCCCCTCCGATTTGAGGGGTGCAAAGCCCCGGTTTTGAACACTTTTTCATAGCAGAGCGGGAGTGCCGCCTTCGGTTTGAGCCGAGGGTGACGCTCCCGCTTCTTTTTTGTTCTCTCTTTTTCTTTCAATCAGGATCGGACAGGATAGGAAGGATATTCGCCGTAGCAGGCGCTGTGGGAATGTGAGTAAACGGTCACGCTTGCGGAGCTGTGGGAAACGATGTTTGCGGGCTGTGGGAAAGCCGGCGGCTTTTCCATCGGGCCGTGAATGTCTGTTTTCCATCGGCGGAGCGGCCGTTTTCCACATTTCCATAGTGCGGTTATCCCACGATCAGGCGGTAGATGGTGAGGGGCACATACCACGCCGCCACCAGCAGGCGCCATACCAGGACGAAGCCCCCGATGAGGCCGCCGATGATGAAGTTCAGCACGAACAGCGCGGCACCGCCGCCCAGGGAGCCGCCGCCCGGCACGATCCAGACGCACATCCGATGGATGCCGAAGGGCAGGCCGCAGAGTATCCAGAGCCAGAGAAGATCCAGCTCTCCATTCCTGATGCAGGCGGATTTGAAAATGCAGTACAGCAGCCCGGCGATGGCGACGGGCAAAACTGCCTTCTTGAAAAATTCCTTGATGGCCTCGGTTCTCGTCATTGGCGGCACCTCCATTCCTGCCTCCATTATACCGGGAAAATTGAAACGCGCCCAGGGGTTTTTGAAAAGTCTGGTAAAGGCATACAACTGCCGCTATTCCAGCTCGTTATTTCGCTGTCTCTGCGGTTCGGCCTCCCGCGGCTTTTCCAGCAGGGCCTCCACATTCTGGCGGAGGGTGTCGTACTCCCGTTCCTCCCGCTGGACCTTCCTATATTCCGATTGCAGGGCGGTCCTTCTGGCGGTGAGCTCGTCCATCTCGGCCCGGAGACGCTGGGTGGCAGGCAGGGGTACGGCGTCCAGGCGTTTCAGTTCTCTTGCCGCCGCCTCAAACAGGATGATCTCCCCCTCATGCCCCCGCAGGAATTTCTCCTTGTCCCTGGACTGGCGGTATTGGTCATACAGGGGACGGAGCTGGCGGTAGGTGGCAGCGTGCTTCATGGTGAGGGTCAGCCGCTCCATTTCCTTCTCCGTTGCCCGGAGGTCTGCCTTCACCTTGGCGGTAGCGGCCGCCGCCCCGTCGCAACGCTCGGACAGCTCCTCATAGCTGGAGATCCCGTGTTCGGTCAGGAAGTTCAGCGTTTCAGCGGCCCGCTTCAAATTCTCGATGGTCGCCCAGTGTTTGTAGCCGGCACTCTGCTGGGCTTTGAGATTGTTCTGGATGTCAATGAGCAGGCTGGGCTTCCCGGTGCGCTGTTTCGGCTGGCGGGAGGGCCTGGGCCTTTCGGCGATCCGGGCGGTCAGTGCCTCGTCGGCATAATCAGCGCCCAGGGTTTTCAGTCGGGTGAACCTCTCCTGGCCCGGAGCCCTGGCGGATATGTACTTGCCCCGTTTCAGCTCGTACCCTTCCCGCTGGAGGCGGCGGAGCAGGTCCTCCAGGTCAGAGCAGCCGGGCAGGAGCCGGTCGATGGCGGCGCGCAGCTTCGCCTTGTAGCTGGTGCCGTTCTGTTCCGCCTGATGCTCGATGTAGCTCTTGCCCTTGTCCCGGCCGGGGACGATGACAGACAGGCCGTGTTCTTTGCAGATCCGGTCACTGGTGCGGCGGATGAAGTGATAGCTCCGCTTATTGGAGTGATAGTGCTTGTGGTCCTGAAAGCTGACCGCATTGAAAATCAGGTGGTTATGAACGTGGTCTTTGTCTATGTGGGTGGTGAGGACAAATTCATATTTGCCGCCCAGGACCTCCCGCGCCAGCTCCATAC
>OHGR01000824.1_pt1 | contig 10837 bp, 8 predicted proteins | sample 1567911 | NCBI WGS metagenome assembly OHGR01 (sample SAMEA3879552, study PRJEB24766) | human gut metagenome | biome: human-associated habitat; feature: feces | place: USA | collected 1985/1987
CGGTTTGCCGTTGCGCCAGACGCGATAGTCCAGATGCGGACCCGTCGATGCTCCGGTGCTGCCGACATAGCCGATCAACTGCCCCTGCGATACGCGGCTGCCCTGGCGAATCCCTTTGGCATAGCCGCTCAAGTGCAGATAACCGGTCATAAAACCGTTGTTGTGTTTGATCTTGAGTGTATTGCCGCCTCCGCCTCCCCAGCCTTTGAAGATGACCGTGCCATCCGCTACGGCGTGTACCGGAGTACCTTTCGGAGCTGCGAAATCGACGCCCGTATGGGCTCGGTAGGTTTTGTAGATGGGGTGGAGCCGCGAATAGGTGAACCGGGAGCTGATGCGCGTATATTTGAGCGGCGTGATAAGCATCAACTTGCGCAGGCTGTTGCCGTCCTGGTCCCAGTAGGCGATTTTATTGCCCTGGCGGAACGGAATGGCGTAATAGGTCTTGCCGCCGTAGTTGAATTTGGCCCCCCATATACGCCCGATGCCGGCCGGTAGGGTGTCGATGTAACGCTCGTCGTAGATGACCGTGAAGTTATCTCCTTTCTGGATACTGAAGAAACTGATCGTCGATTGATAGATGTCCTCCATTTCGGCGGCGAGGGAGGCCGGCATGCCGGCGCCTACGATCGCCTCCCAGAGTGAGGAGTCGATCGTGGCAGTCTTTTTCTGGCGACGTATTTCATACTCTTTTTCACCTTTGGTGACACTGATCGAGTCGTCGGCCAGTCCGAAAACGACATACTGGGAAATGCTCTGTTCGTACACCAGATAGTCCAGATGGGGCGCGTTGAGCGAATCTTCGTGGATGAAAGCCGTGTAGCTGCGCCCGGCCCGGATGTTGCGGAGCGGGAATACGTCTTTGGACGCTTTGTCGAGCTGATCGATCTGGGCGGCGGAAACACCGTATCGGTTCAGAATCTGACCGAGGGTTTCGCCACGGTCGATGATCTGCTGTTCGAGCCGGTAGTTGTCGCCGGGTCAAATTTTTTGGAGTCCGGTCGGGATGTATCCTGATTTTTAACGGAAGTTTTCTTCCGGTAAAGATAAGAAAAAAAACAAAATTTCCGCTGCTCTGCGGTCGGATTATCCAAGTTTTGGGGTGTTTCTTTTGTAATTCATTGAATTGTTGCTATCTTTGATTGCTATAAACCAGTATTGAGAATGTCGAATTTTTTTTTGATGCCTGTTTCTTTCCTTTATAAGTTGGGGGTCTTGTTGCGCCACCGGCTTTTCGATTGGGGAATTCTGAAACAGGAGAAGTTCGATATTCCGGTTGTCTGCATCGGCAATATCACCGTAGGCGGTACGGGCAAAACCCCGATGGCCGAGATGGTGATCGCCTACATGGCTCAAAGGCATCACGTAGCGTTGATTTCCAGAGGATACGGGCGGCGAACGAAAGGATATATTGAGGTCACTCCCGAATCGCACTACCGCGAAGTGGGGGACGAGCCGTTGCAGATCAAGCGCAAATTTCCCGATACGGTCGTGGTCGTGTGCGAGAAACGGGCAGAGGGGATCCGCCGTCTTCGGCAGGAGCATCCGGAGGTCGATCTCGTCGTGATGGACGACGGCTTCCAGCACCGTTACGTAGAGCCTAAAGTCAATATCGTCATGATCGATGCGACACGGCCCGTGCAGCATGATCGGATGTTGCCTGCGGGCAATCTGCGGGATTTGCCCGAACAGTTGCACCGGGCGCATTATTTCATCGTGACCAAATGCCCTGAGAATATGGCTCCGATAGACCGGCGCATTCTGCGCAAGGTTCTGGTTCAGGTCGCCTATCAGCGTGTTTACTTTATCCGTTTCGAAAGTTTCCGGCCTCGGCCGCTCTTCCCTGAGTTCGTGGATGAGGAACTGAATTACGGACAGCAGGTGATCGCCATGTCGGGTATCGGCAATCCGGGACCTTTCGTGGAGGGATTGAGGAATAATTACAAGGTGATCGAGGACGTTCGTTTCGACGACCACCATGTTTACCGGGTGAAAGATATGAAATTGGTAGCGAATTTGCTGGCAAAACACCCGAAAGCGGCGATCATCATGACCGAAAAGGACGCGGTCAAGATGAGCCATCCCGAAAAGATACCGGCGGAAGTACGCAAGAGAATGTATTTCCTGCCCATCAATATTTCATTCATAGATGATTCGGAAACGGATTTTCTCCAAAAATTAGAGTGCGATGTTAGAGAGAATTAAAGAGACTGCGGCCTTCATTCAGGCACGCATCGAAAACTTCCAACCGGAAGTAGGCATTATTCTCGGTACCGGATTGGGCGATTTCGCCGACCGTATCGATGAGAAATATTCGATCGACTATAAGGAGATTCCCAATTTTCCCGTTTCGACGGTCGAGGGACATAAGGGAAAATTGATTTTCGGTTTGCTCGAAGGGCGCCGCGTAGTGGCCATGCAGGGGCGGTTCCACTATTACGAAGGTTACACCATGCAGCAGGTGACGTTCCCCGTGCGGGTGCTCAAGCTGCTCGGGATCCGCTACCTGTTCGTATCGAACGCCAGCGGCGGCGTGAATCCTTCGTTTCGGGTAGGCGATCTGATGGTCATCACCGACCACATCAACCTGATGCCCAATCCGCTGATCGGCCCCAACATGGCCGAGTTCGGCCCCCGTTTCCCGGATATGCACAACTGTTACGATCAGCACTTGATTATCCGTGCGACCCGTATTGCCGAGGAGAAGGGAATCAAGTTGCAGTACGGCGTTTACGTGGGCGGTACGGGTCCGACGTTCGAAACGCAGGCCGAATACCGTTATTTCAAGGCGATCGGCGGCGATGCCGCCGGTATGTCCACCGTGCCCGAAGTGATCGTGGCCCGGCACATGTCGATTCCCGTTTTCGGGGTATCGGTCATTACGAACTGCGGGTTGAGCGATGAGGTCGGCGACCACGAGGATGTGCAGCGTCAGGGGGCCAAAGCCGGCGTGAAGATGGCCGAGCTCTTTATGGAGATGATAAAAAACTTATAACGAGGCGATATGGTAAATAAAGTGATTTTGATCGGCAACGTAGGTGTGGATCCCGAGGTCCGCACGCTCGAAAGCGGAGCGAAAGTTGCCCGGGTTCGTCTGGCGACGACCGAACGGCTGTTCGACCGCCAGGCCAACGAAACCAAGGAACATACCGAGTGGCATACGATCACTTTGTGGCGCGGTTTGGCCGACGTAGTGGATCGCTACGTCAATAAAGGATCGCAGATTTACATCGAGGGGCGCCTGCGTACCCGCGAGTGGACGGACAAGGATAACAACAAGCGTTATACGACCGAAATTCTGGCCGACGATATGAAGTTGTTGGGACGCCGTGGGGATAACCAGTCGGCGGGAGCTCCGGCAGGCGGGTATGCCCAGCCGCAGGGACAGCCGTCCTATCAGCAGCCGGCGCAGCCTTCGTACCAGCAGCCTGCGGCCCAGACTCCCGTTACGCCTGCTGTGGACGATCCGGACGATCTCCCGTTCTGATTTTCCATACTATTACAATTGAATATCCGCCGGGCCGGTTTTACCTGTCCGGCGGATTTTTTTCGGCCCGATATGAGGGCGGGATTTTACCTTTCGGGAGTCGGGTGCGTGTCCGGCGGTTATCCGACAATATTTGGGGGAAGGGGATTGTTGGAAGCGGGGCAGGTCGGTGAATATTTCCCGAGGCTGAGAATGATGACGACCGAATTTGCCCTCCCCCGGCCTTATAGGTCTGTATTTCGGGCGCCGACGGTATCGCAGCGCTGCCGGATGGAGATAGGGGGCGATCCGGTTCAGGGCATCCACTCCGCTACACCCGTCAGGGGATGTGCTTCGCGCCAGCGAACGAAATCGGGGTAGCTGCGGATGCCGTCCCGCAGGACGGCCATGTAGTATTCGATGCCTGCGATTTTTTCCGTATCGGGCGTTTCCCACTTGAGCCGCAGGATCGCCTCGCGCGTTTCATCGGTCAGGGCCGCCGAAATGCGTCGGGCCACCTCTTCGAAGTAGCCGTCGTAGCGGGAGCCTTTCTCGATATGGATCATATCCAACTGCCAGAGTTCGCCTTCCTGGTCTTCGTACCAAGCGTGCCATTCGAGGCACCGCTCTTCCGTCGCCAGCAAGTTGCCGTATTCGATTCGTTTGACGGCAGGATTGGCGGCAAGCTTCGCTAAAGCGGTAAAATCATCTTCTGGCCGGAGGACAGCCGAATAGATATGGAAGTCGATGTCCCGGTGCTTCATGAAAAGACCGGTGCTGAGCGAGCCGACCAGGTTTATTTCGGCTCCGGCGGATTCCCAGATGTCGATGATGCCGGTATCTCGGATGATCCGTCGGGCTTTCTCTGTGTTGCGGGCGGCGATGGCAGCGATTTGTTGGGATGTCATTGGGGAAATTTTAGAGGTGGATAGCTGTGGCGGGAGCATGGGGTGTCGGGAGAAATCTTGCTGACGGGCCTTATTTCGTGCGGATCGGCAGCCGCTCCCAGAGCCATTCGGGAATCAGCCTCCAGAAAAATACCAGCACGGCGTAACGGCGGTCGATGACGATGCGCCGTTTCCGTTGTTCCAGCGCCCGGACGATTCGTGCGGCGACTTTTTCGGGGCGCATCAGCATCGGGTATTTCCCTTCGCGCAGCAGGGGTGTGTCCACGAATCCGGGCCGGATGTCGGTGATGCGGATGTCGAGCCGTTGCATCCGTGAGAGTTGTGCCAATGCGTCGAGATAGGTGTTCTGGTAGCGTTTGCTGGCGGAGTAAGCCGCCGCTGCGCCGAGGCCTTTGGTCCCGGCGATCGAACTGATCGCTGCCAGATGTCCTCCGCCCTGCCTGCGGAAATAGTCGAAAGCCGTGTCCATGATGCGCGTGAACCCTACGGTATTGGTTTCCGCCGTTGCGATTTCCCGTGCGGCGTCGAGCTGCGGGTTGTTGTAGCCGATGCCCGCGCAATGCAGCAGCAGGTCGCAGCCGCCCAGATCGGCAATCAACCGCAGCAGCCGCTCTTCCGCTTCCGGGGCCGTGATGTCGATCGAACGTATTTTTACCCGGTCCGGCGCCGCAGCCCGAAGCGCTTCGAGATTTTCCGTGCGGCGACCTGCGGCCCCGACCTGCCAGCCGGCGGCGATATACAGTTTGGCGATCTCCAGTCCGATGCCGGAAGTGGCCCCGAGGATGACGATTCGATTCATGGGGATAATCGATGAATTTTTACAATTAAAGACAGTGTGAGCCGAGAAGAAAACGGGGGATTTGCAGTTTTCAGGGGCGTGTTCTTATCCTTTACAAAGATAGTACGATTCGTCGGATTTTGCGATTTTATATAAATATATATTGTATATGTATTGACCGTTAATACAGAAAATAAAACAGTTCGTCTGGCGAACCCGCCAGACGAACTGTCCAATATTATGTTCTATACAACAATTACATATAGAAAGGCCGAACGTATGATACATTGTAAGACGGTGCGTATGGCTTGGGTTCGGCAACCTTCACTTCGGCCTTGACAGTCTTTGCGACAGGAACCTTTGCTTCAAAACTCTTGGCATTGAGTGTAAGACCCGTATTCTTGCCGATCACATCGGACTTGGGGAGTGCGAAAGAACTCTTTGATGTTGCGTTGATCTGCTCAACAAGATCGATCAAATCCTGAATGTCACCCTTGTTCTCTGCGGTTGCGAGAGTGGAGAGACGACCAAAAGTACCCGGGTTGCCATCGTTGTCTTCTGCATAGGCAAATGCTGTCTGCGGCTCCTCCCAATTAACAACATAGAATGAGTACGGCTGTGACTGATCGATCTCCAGCCAACTTGCTTTCAACTGACTCCAAAGGGATGCATCGGGGTATTGATCGACATCTGTCATTTCGCCCCACCACATTACAGCAGATAGTTTCCGTGCACCATCGAAACCGCTATACTTGACGACAGTGATAGCCTTACCTCTCGTTGCGTCTGGTTGTCCGAAGATTTGACCGGCCTCGTCGTCACCTGACCAGTAGCCGATAAGCTCGACGGAAGGATTGATGTTGCCGAGTTTGCCGGTAGTTGTGATGTTTTCGAACTTGTGAATTTTGACAACATGGCCTGTTTCAACAGAGAGCGCTGCTACAAAGCCGGAGCAAGCAGTTTCAGGAGTCAATCCTGAAGCATCGGCAAGGAAAACACCTTTATAGTAATATGTACTAAGAACTTGAGCAACAGTAGTGTTAGGATCAAACATCTGTGACGTTGCGAACATCTCATCGAAACCTGCGTTTATATCTGCGGTAAGTTGGTCAAAATCAAGAGTCTTAAACTCTTCTGTTGGCATGAATTTCACCGTATAGTATGTGGTAGTCTCGGATGGTGTTACCTCTGCAGAGAAACCATAAGGGGAAATGTCGGAAGCAGTTATCTGGAAGGTGGTCGATTCCGGATCCGGAGCCGCAAGGGAGCGGAAAGTCTCCATCACAGGCTCTGTAGTTACACCGCCGGCATAGCCGAAGGCAATGACGTAGTAGTAGGTGTCGGCAGCATCGAGTTTGTATTTATACGGGCTGCCGGGGCCGCCCGTGTAATCCTGAACGCCTTTATATAGCATGGCTCCGTTGTTCATAAAGTTGCCATACTGTGCTACGATGTCGTTCATAACCTCCGTAGCTGTCTTCTTCCCATCCCACGGAGCCACCATCCAGCAGAAGGTAGCGGTTTCATCTGTCGGAACGATCTTGATAGCGGCATTCATAGCCTCGACCTCACCAACGGTAATTTCGAAAGTAAAATCTTGGGCCTGGGCATTACCGGTGGTATAGGTGGTTGTAGTAACATCGGTAGCGATGGTCACCTGACCTTCCGGAGTTATGATAAAGCCTGCGATTTGGTTGATATACTCCGTGTTGGCGGTAAGTCCCTTGCCTTCGAGTTCCAAAGCCCCCTTGTGGAAGATCGCATTCATAATTTCAGTATCCGACATGCCTTGCTGACGCCGGGCTTCGATTTCCTGCTGGAGACAGAAGAGCATGAATTGCCGTGTTTCCATCTTGTATTGACCGGCAGGATCGGTGTATGTGTCGTAAGTGGCTTTGGGAAGAGTGGTGAAGTACCACACGTCATCGTTGTTCGAAGGGATGATTTTGAATGTTGCAGAGTTGCCGTCCACAGTCGTCTTAACCTCGAATGTTATGTTGAGATCCTGGAACTCTTCAGTCGTAACGTCTTTCTTAACTACGTCAGAGTTAGCCTTATATCCGTTGGCCGGATCTACTCCGAACAGGATGATGTAGTATTTGGACGCCGGGGACAGATTCGAGAACTTGCCATCGGTGATAGCCCCCTTATCAACGATTTCCGGCATATACTCTGCTAAAGTCTTGCCCTGTGCGCCGGCTTCAGCCTTAAGCTCCTCCAAGATGGCCTCCACGAGAAATTCATCGCGAGTAAACGACTCGACTGTTTTGGCATCGGCCAATATGCACAGGTACTCGGCCTTAAGGTCGGAGGGAGTTACAGTGTAGGCAATGGAGGATGAGGTAATCTCGCCAACCGTTACCTCGAAAGTCAAATTACCACCATCGTGGGGGGGGGAAATTCGCTCTTCATCATTACAAGCGGCAAACGATAGTGCGAATACCATCATAAGCGCCATCAACAAATTAAATTTTTTCATACGTGTTTTGGTTAAGGTTTGTAAATAAGGTTCTAATGATTAGGTGTTGTATCGTATTTTCCACACCTCCTGAAAATTTTCCGCAGCACATTTTCACTAATAGTACAATCTTTATAAAGTAAAAATACATCTATTTTTTCTTTTATACAAGTTTTTTTTGAAAAATTACCCTCCTTGAAATTTAAAAAAAATGCTATCTTTGTGTGAATTTTGGAAATGGGGTATTTTTTAATTTAGTCGAAGATGAAACTGAAATTTTTGTTCTGTGCAGCGGCGGCTTTTCTGTCGGCCGGGTGTAACGATGAGGACGGTAGCGGCGATTTCGGAAATTTGAAATTTCCCGATACCGGGGAGTTGGATCAGACTTTTAAGGCCGATCAGACGAGTAGCAGGCTGACTTTCGAAGCGGCGGAGGCGTGGACCTCGGAGGTTGTGTACGGCGATTCGCGTGCCGACGAGACGACCGGGTGGGTAAGTCTTTCGCCCGATCACGGCGGGGCGGGACGCGTGACCGTCGAGATTGCATTGACCCCTAACGATATAGGTGAGGAGCGTTCGGCTTCGATCGTCATTCGCTGTGGCGAGAATCGTGTCGAGGTTTCGGTCCGGCAGCAGGCGGCAGGCGGGGAGGAGCCGTCGCCCGAACCCGAGCCGACGTCGGGGCGCCGGATCGTGGCGTTCGATTCGTTCTCCGATAACGGGGACGAACCCGGCGGAGAACTGCATCTTGATTTCCGCTGTAATATCGAGTACGACACCGAGGGGCGTGTTGCCCGTGTCGTGATCGACGATTCGCCGGAAACCGGTGCCGGCGAGATGGAAACGCCGATCGAGTTTACTTACCTGGATGCGACGACGATGAAGGTCGTGGCCCGTGACGACGATTTCGAAGAGGTCTATACCGTTACGCTCGATGCGGCGGGTCGGGCCGTAAAGGTGGTGAGCGAGGGCGAATCGGTAGTCTGGACTACTTCCTACGATGCGGCGGGTTATGCCCAATCGTGCGTGATAGAGGACCCGATGGAAACCTCCTACGATTTCCGCCCCCGGGCCGATTTCACCTGGAGCGGCGGTAATCTGATGCAGACGGTCGTACCGGCCGTTGCTGGGAGCGGGATGGAGGACTATGTGTACGATTTCGCCTACTCCGATCTCTCGAATGATCCGGAGCGGTTGAGCATAGACCTCAATGCGTTCTTCGGAGCCGTGCCTACCGATCCCGAGGACGACGGTGTCTGCGGTATCTTGGCGCTCGCGGGACTGATGGGGGAGCGGAGTGCGTTTTTGACCACCTCCTCGGCCGATGAGTACGACGTACCGGGGATGCCGGATGATCCCCAAAGCGAGTACCGTTATGTTTCCGAAGGCAGTGCGCTGCCGATGGTCTGGACCTGCGACGGCGAGGGTTATCCCGTTCGGGCAGATGCCACCTATGAGCTGCGGGTTTATAAGGAACACAAAGTGACGGGCGAACGTACCCTGGTGCGTACTACCTCCTACCGTAGCCGTTACGAAGTTCTTTATGCGGAGTAGTCTGCATGGAGTAAGGGGCGGAACGGGATATTCGAACAGGTAAGCCGCCTTGTTATTCCCGGTATTGTGGTTCGGGCGTTTGTTTCGGATTCGCTCTTCTTACTCTGAATTGTTCTGTATCTTAAATGGGATGTGTCCTGTTATTTCATCGGACACATCCCATTTTTGTTCGGGGTGCTGTAGGGTAGATGCACGGCGTTCGTTCCTGGGATGTTGGCCGATGCCGACGGAACGGCGGCCCGCTTGTTTTGGAAATAGTCGATTGGCCGAGCGGCGCTTCGGAGATTCTCGAAGATACGATTCCCATGATGTGAAAGTGTCTATGAAAAAGGAGCGCAATGATTATTGCGCTCCTTTTTTCGTAACGATTCGGACCTATGCTTCGAATTCGATCTGTACGCATTCGATGCCGACCCGGCGCAGCAGGTCGAGTCCCTCTTCGGAGCGGTAATCGTCGCTGTAAACCACCCGTCGGATACCGGCCTGAATAATCAGTTTCGAACATTCGATACAAGGGGCGGCGGTGATGTAGAGCGTCGAGCCGTCGCAGTTGTTGGCGCTTTTGGCCACCTTGGTAATGGCGTTGGCTTCGGCGTGCAGGACATAGGATTTGGTCTTACCCGTTTCGTCCTCGCAGATATTCTCGAAGCCGGCCGGCGTGCCGTTGTAGCCGTCCGAGATGATCATCTTGTCTTTGACGATCAGCGCCCCGACCTTGCGGCGCACGCAGTAGGAGTTTTCCGCCCAGATACGTGCCATGCGCAGGTAGCGCATGTCGAGCTGGTGTTGTTTCTCTTCCTTGTAACCCATCGTCGGTCCGTTTTTGCGGTTATAAACCCTTGCCGTGACAGTTCTTGTATTTTTTGCCGCTGCCGCAGGGACAGGGATCGTTGCGGCCGGCTTTTTTCTCGACATGCACGGGCATCGGCTTCTGTTTTTCGGCCTGTCCCGCCTGTGCCGCAGCCTGCATGCGCGAAGCCTGCAACTTATTGACATCGACTTTGGCTCGCTCCTGGCGTTCGTGCTGTACGTTCTCGGCCGTATTCTCCCGTACCGGGATGTAGGCCTTGTTGAGGGTGCTCAATACGTCGGCATTGACTTTGTTGAGCATTTTCGAGAAGAGCTGGAACGACTCGAGTTTGTAGATCAGCAGCGGGTCTTTCTGTTCGTAGGTGGCGTTCTGCACGCTCTGGCGCAGGTCGTCCATTTCGCGCAGGTGCTCGCGCCATGCGTCGTCGATCGTGGTGAACATCACCACCTTGGAGAATACCTTGAAGATCTCCTCCCCGTCCGAATCCTTGCAGCGCTGCAGGTTCACCGGGACGTTGTAGCCCAGGTGTCCGTCCGTGATGGGGAAGTAGATATTGGTGTCCAGCTGGCCTTTGCGGTCTTCATAAACACGCTCCATAACGGGGCGTACCATATCGGCGATCGCCTTCATCCGGCGAGTATAGGCGGCCTGCAGGTCGGCAACGATCAGTTCGATCAGCTCGCGGGGCTTGGCTTTTTCGTACGCCGCCTCGTCGAACGAAGGCTGGATGGCCGCTTCGCGGATCATTTCGATACGGAAATCGTCGAATTCGACGCCTTCGTGATTCTCCACGAACGTCGTGGCGAAGTCGTACATGATGTTGTTCAGGTCGATCTCGATCCGTTCGCCGTAGAGGGCATGG
>OHGR01000825.1_pt1 | contig 10831 bp, 10 predicted proteins | sample 1567911 | NCBI WGS metagenome assembly OHGR01 (sample SAMEA3879552, study PRJEB24766) | human gut metagenome | biome: human-associated habitat; feature: feces | place: USA | collected 1985/1987
CCGGCATATTCGACGCCATTCAACATGACTGAATTGCCCATGATCTACTCCTTTCGATGGAACGCGGGTTATTGAGCGTACTTTTTGAAGTTTTCAGCTTGTTCCAGAACCTCCTTGTAGACATCATCAATAGTTACGGGGGGATAGTCAAATTCATCCAGTAGCAGTATGAGGTCAACTTGCAGATTTGCCTTAATGTCATCACGGGTAGACCAGTCGGTGTATTTAGCTTTGTCATCGACAATGATCTTAATCCGCTTTGACAATTCAATCATCTTATCGTCCGGGTACTCGAACTCGTACTTCCTGGCAACCGCTTTGAGGATGTCATAGAAGGCTTTTTCCTCGTAGTCAATTCCCATGCCCTTGAAGGAGTCTTTTTCCTTTTTGAGTTCTTCAAGGAGCTTCGCAAGCTGCTCCGCCACATCGTCGAGAACTTCATTAGCAAAAGCCTCATCACGACGGCGATTGTTGTACTCATCAACAACCCGCTTGAGGCGGTCTGAGAACTCCATGCCCATAATGCGGTTGACTTTTTTATACTCATCAATCGCTTGAGAAAGAAGCCTCTGCAACACCTTTATCTTTGTGTTTGGAAGTTGGATTGCATTGATCTTATCCAGATACTCGTCACTGAAAATATCAACAGTGATGTGCTTTCCCGTCTCAAACAGTTCCTCTATACCATCAGATTGAATTGCACCTTCAAGAAGTTCACGGACACGGGCATTCATTTGTGAAATGTCAGGGGCATCACCCTTTGTGAGTTTGAAAAGAATAGAGCGCACAGCACAGTAGAAGTGCAGATAGTCCTTTTCTTTATCAGAGATAGCCTCACTTGAACTGCATAGGTTGAACGCTTGTTTCATGCGTTTGACTGCCGCCATAAAGCGAGTTTCCAAATCTTCCGTGAGCTGTACATACTCAACAGCCCGATTGAGGCAAGCAAGCTGCTCTTTCGGTGAGCCGTTGAAGTAATCCGTGCTATTGAAGTTGTGGAACATCTGAGCCAAGACATCGAGCTGGTCTTTAACAATCGTGATAGACTGCTCGACGCCTTCAAACTCATCGCTCTCAAAGTTGGTGTATTTCTTGAGGGCGAGATTCATGTTTTTCTTAATGCCGATGTAGTCCACGATCAAGCCCTTGTCCTTGCCGGTATAGACGCGGTTGACGCGGGAAATCGTCTGGATAAGGCTGTGCTGCTGGATGGGCTTGTCGATGTAGATTGTGTCGAGTGCCGGTACGTCGAAGCCGGTAAGCCACATATCAACAACGATGGCAATTTTGAAGTTTGATTTAACGTTCTTAAACTGACGGTCAAACTCCTTGCGATCATCTTTCGTTCCCAGCATTTCATAAAGCTCAGGCTCATCATCTTTATTTCGCGTCATGATGAGCTTGATCTTCTCGATGGGTTTGAGTTCCTTTTTCTCTTTTTCCGTCAGTTGAACCCCGTCAGGGCAAACCTTTTTCTCTGCCCATTCCGGTCTCATTCCAACTATAATCTGATAAAAAGCGTATGCAATCTTGCGATTAGAGCAGACAAACATTGCTTTTCCTGCAACGGTAGCTCCTTCGGCAACGCGGGTCTCATAGTGGTTAATGAAGTCCTCCGCAACTGCGTGAAGTCGGTCGGGATCACCGATGATCGCATCAATATGAGCAACCGCCTTCTGGCTTTCCTCAATCTGATGCTCATTTGCACCTTCAACAGCACAGCGGTCATAATAATCTTCAATTTCCCGAACCTTTGCCTGATCAAGAGTGACCCGTGCAGCGCGTCCGTCGTAGACAAGGTTGACTGTGATACCGTCTTTGACCGCCTCTGTCATTGTGTAGGCATCGACAACCGGACCGAAGACTTCAATCGTGCCATCTACGGGCGTGCCGGTGAAACCGACATAGGTAGCATTGGGGAGAGAATCGTGTAGGTACTTTGCGAATCCATAGCTTCGCTCTACACCTTCGGCAGTGACCTTGACTTTCTGATCGAGGTTTATCTGACTACGGTGTGCTTCATCGGATATGCAGATCACATTCGCTCTATCCGTCAGAAGCTCCAAGTCCTCGGTGAACTTTTGGATGGTGGTCATGTACACCCCACCGCTTGTCCTGCCTTGAAGTTCCTGACGCAGCTTTTCGCGGGAATCAATGCTCACAACGGTTTCGTCACCAATGTACTTCTTGGATGCTACAAACTGCTTTGAGAGCTGGTCATCCAAATCCGTTCGGTCGGTAATAATCAGGATTGTAGGGCTATGGAAGAAGGTACTCTTCATAAGCATTCTTGTGAGGAAGAGCATAGTATAGCTTTTTCCGCAGCCTGTCGCGCCAAAGTATGTGCCGCCCTTGCCGTCTCCCTCCGGTCTGAGGTGTGCCTTGATATTCTCAAACAGCTTGACCGCAGCAAAATACTGAGGATAGCGGCAGACGATTTTGAGGTCTTTGTCCGAGCTATCAGGGAAATAGACAAAATCCTTGATGACTGCCAAAAGCCGTTCTTTGCGGAACAGTCCGCTCACCATAGTTACAAGGGAATTGATGCCGTCCAATTCCTTATCGTCAGCTTCAATCTTTCTCCACGCATAGAAGAAGTCATACGGAGAGAAGAAGGAGCCGTATTTATTATTTGCACCATCGCTTATGACAATGAAGGCATTATACTTGAAGAGTTCAGGAATATCACGGCGATAACGCACGGTGAGCTGAGTATAGGCGTCCATGATCGTTGTATTCTCTTTGACTGCGCTCTTAAACTCAAGCACAACAACAGGAATGCCATTGATGAATACAATCCCGTCCGGTATGCGTAGCTGGTTGTTGATGCCTTCAATTTCAAATTGGTTGACGATCTTGAACACGTTTTTCTCTGGGTCATCAAAGTCAATCAACTCAATGTAAAGGTCTTTCTTTGTGTGATCTTCGCGGTTGAAGATGAAGCCGTCACAAACCATTTTGCAGACTGCTTTGTTTGCTTCGTAGATCGTGCCGGAAATAGACCTCAGGCGAAGGATAATGCTATCAACCTCGCTTGCGGTAAGACCCTCTGCGGCATATCTGTTCAGGAGGTATTTCCGCAGATCGTCGATAAGCAGAACCTCAGAGCGTTCGCGGTGGATCTGCTCACCATTCAAATAGACATACCCTTCATCCTGAAACAAATCCATGATGGACATTTCAAGAGAATGCTCATTGAAGTTTGCCATTATCGTTTCCCCCTCACTGTATCATCTGTTTTTTCCGCGCATCGGTACACTTGGATTTGAGAAAACCAAACCATTCCTCCCATTCCGCATTTGAAGCATCAATTATATCTTCTTCATACTGGTCTAAGACGCTCATCAAAGCAGGAAGGACGGGAAGCTGATCCCTATTGAGCCAAAACTCTGGCAACTTATGCGCACAATCTAAGTCGGTATTTATCGATTCGATGCTGTCGCAGATAGACTTGAGAATGACTGTGTGGCTTGCGCTATCAGCCCATTCGCCCGGAAGTGCATAACGGTAGTAACCCATCAATGCCCAAGCCATTTCCCACTTGAAATAACCAACATACTCTGTTCCCAAGCCAAAGAACGATTTCCACCTCACGGATAGCGCTTGTGCGCACTTATATAGATTCATCTTATCCATAATCGTTCTCTCCTGTAAATGATAATTTAGCGGCTTGATAAGGTTTGCAAAACAGTTTCAGACAACCTGTTTAACATTCGTATCTCCGCACAGTTACTCATAATGGTTTTGATATGCGGAATGTGTTGTTGATTGAATGTGTCAATAACTGCTTGTTCGGGTAAAACAATGGCTATATCCTTTATATTGTCTGCACTCAAATTATCTTGTGCGCTGCCAGCAGTTCCATCAGGCTGAAGATGGCGAATCACTCGACTATAAAGTAGTGTTGCAAACAAGAACGGTGCTTTTTCAATAGGATTATCACCTAAAAAGAATTTTCCGACACGTTGATTGACCACGATTGGCTCGCTGCATAACGGTACCATACCGATTTTACCTGTTGTTGCACCCGTCATGGCAATCAATATATCTCCGCTTTGTACATAAAAATTATTGGCTTTGTTGGCGTGTTCAGCGATTACACAGTTGCAACTGTCTAAATCAATAGAGTTGTTTACTATGTTTGCGATTTTGATTACCTTATAGCCTTCGGTTGTCCACCAATCGCTCTTAAAGGCAAAGCCTGACTTTACATCACAGTAACTGCCTATGCTTCCATTGCACCAACCATTAGGAAGTTCCTCACTTTCGGTTGTGTATCCATTAAGCATAAGGTTGTAGTCCACAGAACATTGTTCTGTTAAATTATCATTTTCCGCTCTCTTCAAAGCAATGCGATTGGTAATTGCACGGTAGGACTCGACGATCTCACATTGTCTCGCATAGGAGGGGACAGGGAGCTTTATGCGGCAAAGATCATCCCATGTAATTCCGCCTCGAACACTGCCATCCGTCATGAACCAGCATTCACGGTCAAACTCCGGTCTACGAAACCACATCATCAAATACTCTTCATTTAAGACATCGCGGTCAATAATCTCAAACATGAAATACGCCGGAGAAACTATTGCGGCGTTGTCTTTCTCATAGAGAGCAATCGGAAGACGTTCATCGCGTCCAACGTGCATTGGGTTACAGGCAAATAGCCCCTTGCTGATCAGTTTATACCGACTCAAATCTGTGCCAATTACATTTGCGACGGAAGGCATAAACTCTTTGTCGATGCTTATGCCAAGAACAGTGCTGGTGACTTCCTCGGAGTTTCGATAATCAACAAGCCGAATGTGTTTACCAAGAGGTTCATAATTCGATTTCATAGCCCAACTCCTTAAACACAGTCAACAGGTCAGCCTTCGACTTCTCTTCTGCAACAAGCAGCTCACGAAGCTCACTTTGCAGCGTCTTCATTTTCGTATCAAAGTCGATGTTCTCATCGCGGTTTACAAACTCAATGTAACGGCTCGGAACAAGGGTAAAGCCCTTTTCAGCAACCTCATCGAAGGATGCGCTGTAACAAAATTCAGGCACATTCTGATAAGTTTCTTCATAGCCTTCCTGCTGCCATGCGTGATAGACGCCCGTGACTTTTGCACGGTCTTCTTCTGTCAGTTCAATATACTTCTTTTCATAAGGGCTTCCCATTTGCCGCAAGTCCATGAAAAGGATCTCGCGCTCACGGTTACGGAAGCGTTTTACTTCACCGTTTTCTTCAACCACACGAGCCTTTTTATTCTTGTTCAGAATCCAAAGCGTAACGCTGATGTCCGTGGTGTAGAAGAGGTTTCGGGGAAGGATGATGATTGCTTCAACGAGATTGTTCTCGATGAGCTGACGGCGGATTTTTAACTCTGTACCATCGTCAGATAGTGCGCCGTTTGCAAGTAGGAAACCGGCAACACCGTTCTGAGAGAGCTTTGAAACAATGTTCAGAATCCAGCCATAGTTTGCGTTACTCGTGGGCGGAACTTCATAGCCGTCCCAGCGCGGATCATCAATCAGCTCATTATCACCACGCCATTCTTTCTGATTAAAAGGCGGGTTTGCCATAATATAATCTGCCTTGAGGTCCTTGTGCTGGTCATTGGTGAATGTGTTCGCTGCCATTTCTCCGAGGTTTGCAGAGATGCCGCGAATAGCCAGATTCATTTTGCACAGCTTGTACGTCGTGTTTGTATATTCCTGACCATAGATAGAGACCTTCTTCTTGTTTCCATGATGTGCCTCCACGAACTTCATTGACTGCACGAACATACCGCCAGAACCGCAGCATGGGTCGTAGAGAATGCCATCATACGGTTCAATCATTTCTGCAATCAAATTGACAATGCACTTCGGCGTATAGAACTCGCCCTTGCCTTTGCCTTCCGCAAGTGCAAACTTGCTCAGGAAGTATTCGTAAACCCGCCCGATAATGTCATTCTCTTTATCGCCCGTGTTGATCTTATCAATCTCGTCCAGCAGTGATGCCAGCTTTGCTGTGTCGATGTGAAGACGTGAGTAGTAGTTGTCCGGCAGTGCGCCTTTCAGTGCGGGATTCGCTTTCTCAATCGTATAGAGGGCGGTGTCGATTTTCAGCGCAATGTCATCCTGTTTCGCATTCTCCATGATGAAAGACCAACGGCTGATCTCAGGCAGGAAGAACACGTTGTCCTTCGTATAGAAGGCAACATTGTCAACAAACTTCTCACCGTATTTTTCAGAAATAGCTTTCCTTTGTGCCTCAAACTTATCGCTGGCAAACTTCAAGAAGAAGAGACTGAGAACGACGTGTTTGTATTCTGCTGGCTCAACAGAACCACGGAGTTTATCTGCGGACTTCCACAGAGCTTCCTCCATAGAAATCTCCTTCTTCGGTGCCGATGCGGCTCGTGCCATATCAAAATCCTCCCTGTGTATTTATCTAACCTATTTTACAAAAAGAGCTGTACGAAAAACCGGACTCAGTTCTTGTCCGTTCGCACAGCCTCACATATATCTCCGATGTCACAGTTCAAGTAATCACAAATGCGCAGCAAAATAGAGAGGGACACTTCTTCCCCCTTATTCAGTTTTGTCCATGTTCCGGCAGACAGCCCTACTTCATGTCGTAGAGAAGCCTTCTTTATGTCGCGTTCCAGAAGAAGCATCCATAGTTTCTTATAGCTTATGCGCACGGCAACCATCCTTTCGCTTGCTTGCATTCAACATCGTTTATAATATTATACTGGATTTCATTCTCAAAAGCAATCCGTTGATGCAGAAATTAAAGAAAAAGTTTCAACTTCTCGAACCTTCTCTCAAGGATGAAGGGCATCTCCGGTCAACAGGAGATGCCCTGCTTTTGAAGAGATTATTCGCGCTGTGTGCTGCGCAGATGATCACGGTCATGGTCAGCAGAAGGAGCGAGAAACGTATCAACATTAGACTTGATCGTCTCTATTTGCTTTGCTTCTTTTTTGAACCTGTTCCGTTCAGCATATAGCCGTTCCTGTTCTTCAAAGAGCTGCGCTTGCTCCGCTTGCAGCGTCTTCAAGCTCGGCAGTTTTTCATCGCCCTGCATAGCAAGAAGTGTACTCCGCGCCGCCTCAAAGATCACAAGCTCTGCCTCATGCTTTGCCTTGAACCCCGGCTTGTCTTTTGCCTTCTGGAAGGCGTCATATACAGGCTTGAGCCGCTGGTAGTTGGAGATATTTTTGATAAGCGGTTGGACTTCCCGCAGTCGCGCTTCAACGCCTTTCAGTTCCTTGCCGGTGCGGTCATAGGAGCTGTGAACGTCCTCGACCTTCTTCTCAAGATCGGCGTATTGGAGCAAGTTGTTTTCCGTGAGATAGTTGAGTGTCCGTGCCGCTTCCTTGAGGATAGTGAGCTTTGCTTTATGCTCGTAACCCTTGCTGTCGATGAGCCTGATCCGCTCCTGAATATCTCCGATGAGAGAGATGCCCTTCGGCGTGGTCTGTCTCTGACTTCTTCGGGGCGTCCGTCCGGCAATCCGTTCCTTGATGCGTTCCTCGGTGTAGTTCTCTCCGATGGTTTTAGACCGGGTAAACCGCTCCTGACCTTTAGCGCGGAAGGAGATGTATTTGCCGGTCTTGATTTCATAACCGGCTTCCTGCATGAGCCGCAGAAAGTCATCGTAGTCCTTCGCTGTAATGACAAGCCGGTCGATGGTCTGCTTGAGTTTCTGCTTCCAGCTCGTGCCGCGTTTGGCTTCGGTGTACTCCTTGTAGCCCATGCCCTTGTTCTGAGAGGGAGGGATAACAGAGAGACCGTTTTCCTTACAGAGCCGGTCGCTGACCTCACGCATATCATAGTAAATCCGCTTATAGCTCTTGTATGCGTGGTAGTTCACAAAGTCAACCGCATTGAAAATCAGATGGTTATGAACATGGTCTTTGTCAATGTGAGTGGTCAGCACATACTCATATTTTCCTCCGAGGATTTCATCTGCAAACTGCTTGCCGATCTCGTGGGCAAGCTCCGGTGTGACCTCTCCGATTTCAAAGGACTGGATCACATGACGGGCTATGATCCTGACCGGATTCATCCCTTTTTGCTCGGCTATTCTCCGCGTCCATTCAAATTCCCGCGCTGCGGTCTCGCTGGCACAGCCGTAGGACGAGACCAGCAGCTTCTCGTCGGTCTTTTCGGGATTCAGAATGTACGCGATTGCCTTGCTCAAAGTTCCTCGGATTGCTTTGATTTTAGTAACTGCCATACCGCGTCCATCTTTTCTTTCAGCTCGTCAATATCGTCCTGATAGAATCGTCCCGTCGAGTTGATCCTGCGGCAGACGGTATTGATGTTCACGCCGATCTTGTTGATTTCGGCGGCGAGCTTTTTCTGCTCTGTGTAGTCTACGACAATGATGTAACCGTCAATCAGCATCTTCCTTGCATACGCACCGAAGTTCTCCGTGCCGATCATTTCCATCTTCTTTGCAATCGTTCGTTCTTCCTGTGGTGTCAGCCAAATCTTCTTCTGAATGTCTCGTGTTCTTCGTACCATGCTGCGCCCTCCGTCGTAAAGATTAGAAGGGTTTGGGACTATCCCAACAAGCAAAAATCTGATGTTAAGGGCAGGGTCTCCTTAACTGATTTTTCTCCGGTGGGTACTCACCGGATTTGCTTGCTAATCTCCCAAAATCGTATTCCCCGAAGATTCCTCCGTGAAATGTCCCTTCACTTTACAACGGACACAAAAAGGGCGTTTGTTGAGTACCGGATTTCAAAAAAGTCAAAAAATCATTGGATTTCCCATGTGAAAGCCACTGTGTCTGTCACATCAATATCAACCGGCTCAATCTCAGGTGCGGCGCACTTGCTCATCGCCATGAGAGGCTGAATGCAGTCTTCAACATCGTAGCTTGTTCTGGAAAAAACATTGAGTTCGCCCCAGTTGTAGTCGATGTTGAGCAACTGCCCAAGCGTACTGCCTGATGCTTTGCAAAGAATCTCCGCCTTTGCCCTGGCGTTCTCCGTCGCATTGATCAGCAGCTCTTCGCTGACTCTTGCCGGGTTTTTCACGGTGAACGCAATGCTGAGTTCTGGTTGCGCCCCACAATCCGCAATCGCAGAAATGACCTTTGCAAGCTGCTTGCTGTCAAAGTCAAAGGCAAGTTTCAAGCGATAGCTGCAAGCATATCCGGCAAACTCTCGCTTGTAATTTCCTTGCCGATCCTTGACGTTCTCGTACCCTGTCTGGACATCAAAGCTCGTGGTTTTCAAGTCTTCTTTGTGATACCCAACGCAGACTGCGGCACCTTGCAGTCTTTCGATTCTCTCGGCAGCTTCCGACATTGCACGGTCATAGGTTTTAGATAAGGTTTCAATGTTCAAGGAGAGGATGATGTAATCCGGTCTTGCAGAGACATTGCCTGTCCCTTTTACGGTGATCGTTCTCATTGCTTTCTCCCGTCCTTTCTGGAATTAAAGTCCTCATCAATACGCTTTTTCCAATTCGTACCCAGTGGTACGCTGCAACGGACAGCAGAAACCGCTTCGCTCAGAACCTCATAGTTGAGCTGCGTTCCCTTATGGTCAGAGTGATAATTGACCGCTCGGTCTGCTCCAATACCGAAGTGCTTTGCCGTTTCAACTGCGTCAATATTTGCGCCGAGGAATAGAAACTCCCAGCCGTACTTTTCCTTCTGCCGCTCGATCATTTTCTTAACTGTCTCGCTGTCATAACGGCGGCTTGCATTCTCCATGCCGTCCGTTGTGATGACGAACAGTGTATGTTCAGGGACATCCTCATTTCTTGCGTACTTGTGGACATTCCCAATGTGATGAATTGCTCCGCCGATAGCATCCAGAAGGGCAGTACATCCGCGAACGGAATAGTCCCTGTCGGTCATCGGATCCACCTTCTGAACCGGCACACGGTCATGGATAACCTCGCTCACGTTGTCAAAGAGAACGGTAGAGATCAATGCCTCGCCATTCTCTTTTTTCTGCTTTTCAATCATGGAGTTGAATCCTCCGATGGTGTCTTTTTCCAGTCCGCTCATAGAGCCGCTGCGATCAAGGATGAATACGATCTCCGTCAAGTTCTTTCTCATGTTCAGTACCTCCGTATATAAAAATATGACTGCTTGGTGTCTCACCTTACAGTCATATTGTACTTCGGTATTCACTTCATTTGGTCGCATGGCAAGCGACATTATTCTAAGGATAAGAACAGCTCTCCGTCAATGCTTAGGATGTCATCCATCGGAATCTTCGTGCCGTCCTGCATGGTAATTAGGCGCTCAAAGTCATCAACCTTTATGACTGCGCCGGTTGCAGTTACATACGCACCGCCAGCTTTGCGCTCATCAGGTTTGAAGTAGGTTATTTCAACCTCCGGCTCTTCATCAAGGGCATCCATGAGAAGCTGATACCTCATGTTCAAAGCGGTCAAGGCTCCCTCATCAAGCTCAATCCTTTCGTCGGTCAGACGTCCGGTTTCCTTGATTGCAGAATCATAGCCGGTGAGGGCGGCAAAGGGTGCAAACTGCGCTGCACGATCTGACATCGGCATTTGTGGTCGCGTTTTGGAAACGTGATGAGGAAGTCCCATGATCTCGTCGTATTTTCCGTTCACGCTTTATGCCCGCCGATCTGCGCATTGCGGTCTTTTGCAGTTGCGCCTTCTTCAAGATTCATCGCCTTGAGGATGGCGTTCTTTCCGTACTTCTTTTTGATTGCAAGCGTGGCGGCTTGTATTTTCCGCTCACGTTCCAAGGCGGCGTCCTCGGCTTTCTGTTTTTCCTCTTCGGCAGCATAGTCAGTGAAAAGGTCAAGCTGGACAGCACCGTCATTTTTCTTCGGCGCGTCCGCTTCCGGCAGGACATGAT
>OHGR01000829.1_pt1 | contig 10809 bp, 10 predicted proteins | sample 1567911 | NCBI WGS metagenome assembly OHGR01 (sample SAMEA3879552, study PRJEB24766) | human gut metagenome | biome: human-associated habitat; feature: feces | place: USA | collected 1985/1987
TCACAAATTTAACTATGCCTTATGCCCACCGATCTGCGCGTTCCTGTCCTTTGCCGTCGCACCCTCCGAAAGATTCATCCCCTTGAGAATGGCGTTTTTCCCGAATTTCTTTTTGATGGTGAGCATGGCTTGCTGTACTTTCTTTTCCCGTGCCAGCTCTTCGTCTTCCTGCTTGCGCTTCGCGTCAAGCGCAGCATAATCGGTGAAGAGGTCAAGCTGCTCATAATTGTCCTTAGAAGAAGGAGCAGAGGCTTCGTCAATCACATGGGTCGCTGTGATGTTCAGCCGCCGGATGAGCAAGCTCTTGTCTGTGATCCGGTCGAACAATTCCCCGGCGGCATCCATGATCTGCTTCGTGGAAGAGGTGTAGCGTTCCAGATTGATTGTGCCGTGGGCGTGTTTCGGTATCTGCCGCCCGTAGTGATCCTTCACGACTGCGCCGCGATACTTCCTCCGGCGTTCCGGGTCGGTCAGGTTCTCAATGTCGTAGCCTATCGTGACAACGAGCTGGTCGGTGACAAAGCCTTTGTCAACCAAGTCCATCGAGAGAAGGTCTGCCATTTCCCGGAGAACGAGCCGCGCTTTGTCTGCCTCATAAGGTTGGTGCAACACCTGTCCCGATCCCAAGCTGTTGCTTTCCGGTTTGTACGCCTTGACAGCTTCAACCGTGCAAGGCTCCCAGCCCCATGCGTGGTCAATCAGCAGCTCCGCATTCTTGCCGAAGAGCTTGTAAAGCAAGTCTTCATCTGTGATGGAACGACGGGCAACATCGCCCATCGTGAACATCCCGTTCTCTTCAAGCTTCTTGGCATATCCTTTGCCTACCCGCCAGAAGTCGGTGAGGGGCTGGTGTGACCAAAGCGTCTTGCGATAGCTCATCTCATTCAGCTCGGCAATGCGGACTCCGTTCTTATCCGCCGGAATATGTTTGGCGACAATATCCATCGCCACTTTGCAGAGGTAGAGGTTTGTTCCAATTCCCGCAGTTGCTGTAATACCGGTTGTCGAGAGGACATCGAGAATGATCTTCATGGCAAGGTCATGGGGAGACAGCTTGTAGGTGGCGAGGTAGTCAGTGACATCCATGAACACCTCGTCGATGGAGTAGACTATGATGTCCTCCGGCGCAACATACTTCATGTAAACCTGATAGATGCGGGTGCTGTACTCCATGTAGTAAGCCATGCGCGGCGGCGCGATGATGAAGTCAATGGCAAGGGACGGATTCTCTTGCAGCTCGGAGAAGAGATACGATGAGCCTTCCAGCTTTCGCCTCGGTGCGTCATGCTGCCGTCCGGCATTTGCTTCCTTGACGCGCTGCTTGACTTCAAACAGCCTCCCGCGCCCGGAGATACCGAAGCTCTTGAGGGAGGGTGTGACCGCAAGGCAGATGGTCTTGTCCAGCGGGTCTAAGTTTCTTTCACGGCACTCGACCGAAGCATAAAAGCTTTTCAGATCGATTGCGATATAGGTGCGCTGCTTCATGCTCCGGCCGCCTCCTTTCAACGGTATCAGCTTTGTTTGGGTTTTCTCTTTATCTTGGGTGCGGTTGCGTCATAGCTCATATCCAACAGCAATTTTATCTGTTCGTCCGGCACACTGCCGTCTAAGGCAACTGAGACCCAGTTCGCTTTGCTCATGTGGTAAGCCGGGAAGATGCCGGGTTCCTTCCGCAGCGAGCCGATGAGGATGGGATCGCATTTGAGGTTTACCACATCAAGAGCATCTGCGCCCTCTAATCCCAGCTTGTTTTTAGGCACATCCATCACAACCGCAAACCATTTACGGTTATTTGAATGCCGGAACACACAGAAGAGCGGATGCTTGGCGAAGAGGTATTCCTCATCAACGCCATATTCATCTGAAATGTATTGTATGAACTGTTCGCGTTTCAATAAACGCGCCTCCGTTTCAGTCACTCAAAGACTACAATGTAGTCTTTAGCAAAATCCTCAAACATCTCGTTTGTGCTGTCAATCACACTAAACAATTCGTCATTCAACTTTCCCATCACATAGGCGTTTTGCGCCTCGGGCTTATTGATAATTACCCATTTAAGTTGCGAATACGAATATTTGGCGAATGCAAGCCACTGCGGATAGTTTATTGCCATCGGATTTTTCGTGAAGTAAATCTTTCCGGCATTCGCAGCCGTAGCTCCTGCATGAGCTATAAACAGCATTGTTGCCAACTTGGGATGTTTCTCTCGGTTAAGCGAAATTGGAATAGATGCTCGAATGCTGTTGCCTTCTTTGATACGCTTTATCGCATAACCAAGTCGAACGATTACCTCGGACACCATAACGGGAATGGACTGAGAACAAAAATGGATAAAGTCATATCCCTCGTAGTACATACCTTGAACAATCTCGGCAATCGTCTGTTCTTCTTCGCCGATGCTCCCAAATTGCAAAAGATTGAAAAGTCCCATCAGCGGAGCCGGTAAGCCCATCGAGGTTGTTATGTCCGTCTTGAAATGGATGATCTGCTTGGCAATCGCTGCAAAAATATCGCTCTCTTTCCGGTCGGCATAATTCTCCATAACCTGAGAGACAATGTTACCGGCTTTGTCGATTGTTGTCATCCTGCCTGTAAGAATATCAATTACGCCAACAACAAGCCCCAGCAATGGATCATGCCCCAGAGAGAGAAGCCGATGATAGTATGCCGATAAGCCTTGAACATACTCAGTGGTATTCCGGTTGTCCTGCGCATCGTAAGGCACTTTGCTTTCTTTGCTGTTAGCCAACTTTTGCATTTCGTCTTCCGGGTATTTTTTCTCAAAATAGTCTCGGATATAGTTTGAGAGCGTCCCAGCCGACAATCCTTCTGGACCCTTCTTCGGAATCCCCACAAGAAGAAGGTCAATAGCTGCGCTTGTCAAAGCGGCAAAAGCACTGATTGCAACATCCATTCTGTCAAGACGATTTAGTGCCGCATATTCGGCATTGAGCTTCCTGACAGCGGCAGAGTTTTCTCTCAACTCATCTTCTGTAAAAAGTGATTCCAAATCGCAATCTGTGCCAACATGACGCTCGGCTTCAACGCAAAGGGATTCCCATTTAGGGACAAGCACCGCCACACGATTAGATGGGGCAACCTGCAAATTAGGCTTTTCAATTTTATAACCGAGCTTTCTCAACAACGCCTCGCTGGATGCGATACAAGCATCGGCACTTTCAGTAGAGGGGAAATGTATTTCAGAAAGTTCCGCAGACTGATGTGCAAGTACCATATTCAACTGTCTTTCAAAATCCGAATAGTTATACTTGCTCATCCTGTACCGCCTCTCTCTGGAAATCCTCCAATGCTTTTTGTAGCTGCTGATTCAGGCACTCCAAGTAATCTTGACGCTCGCGGCTCATCTGTGCATCGTCTCTTAACGCTTGAATAAGTGCCGCTTGCTTACTTATTGCCTCTTTTTGAAGACGCTCCTTTTCAGCTTGGATCTGTTTTTGTTGTTTATCATCTATGTAGTCAGTAACACCAGAGACAATCAATGCAGCCACGGGAGCAGCCAAAACAAATGCTCCGGTTCCTTTTCCACCGCCAAAAACCTTTCCAACCGCCTCGGCGGCTTCGTTCACAAGCTTTATGAGATTTTGCATGGAGTCTTTACTGTTGAAAATCAGATTGCCCATATTCGCCCTCCTATGCAACGCCCAAATCCTTACTCAAATCTTTGATGGCCTGTTGCAGAAGGATATTAAGGCTTTGCAAGTAGTCAATACGCTCTTTGGCTGCATCGGCTTCCTCTTTTAGCGCCTTGATTATACCTTCGTGCTTTTGAATGGCTTCTTTGTAGAGGCGTTCTTTCTCTTGCCTGAGCTGTTTGCTCTTGAGATGAGTGGCAACGCCAACCCCTCCCGCAGCAAGGGCAGCTACCGGAGCAGCCAAGACGAACACGCCTGCCACCATTCCTCCGCCAACGATAGCCCCTGCCGCTGCAAGACCCGAAGTGATACCAGCCGCAGATAATCCTACTGTACCCAAACCGTAGAGCGCAAGGAAGGAACCTACACCTCCAATTCCAGCGCCCAAAGCTCCCGTCAAAACCTCTGGAATTGCGCTATGCCGGATAGTTCTTGTTTTGTCGTTTACTGCAACAGCGGCTTCGTTCAGAACATTGACCACTTGTTGCAGAGAATCGACACTTTGAAAGACCATATCCTTTTTCTTCTTCACATAATTACCCATATCTATCTCCTTACGCTCCGAGCAAGCTTTGGTCAAAGGCGAACAAAGCCTCATTGATCTCGAAGACATTGTAGTTCCCGTGCTCAATGAAATACTCAATGATGATGTCAAACTTGTTGGAGTGTGAGAGGGCAAAACCTGCCTTCATGAGCATTTCTTTCGTTTCATCCAGCGGAAGTTCCAAGGCAATCGCAAAGGCGAGCGCCGTGGGCTTCGACGGCTTATACAGCTTGTCTGAGCGGATCTTCGAGAAGAGCTTGCGGTCGATGTTCGCTTTCTTGTAGCACTGCGCGTCGGTCATGCCTTTCTCGTCGATTTTCCGAAGCAGCATTTCAGAAAAGCTCTCGTCGATCTGCGAAAGGGCATCGTCAAGGCTTTTCGCGCTTGCCGCCATTGGAGCGCCATATATTGCTTTCTCCGGTTCTTCTGAAAGCATCTGCATCCGGCGAAGCTGCGAAGCGCGGCTATCCGTATGCTCGTCCACATAGGTGTCGTCTATGTATGCGGCAATGTCGGAGAACAGCTTCTCGCCGATCTGATATGCCTTGCGGTCGAAGATGACGATATAGACCGTCATGTCATTTTCCAGAAGAAAGTCGCTGATCGTGTCTATGGCGACTTTCAACGCCTGGTCTTTCGGGTAGCCATAGATGCCCGATGAGATTAGCGGAAAGGCAACCGTCTCACAGCCGTGCTCCTTAGCCAGCGCCAAGGAAGTGCGGTAACAGGAGACAAGCTTTTCCCGTTCTCCGTGTTTTCCGTCCCGCCAGCGCGGTCCGACGGCATGGATCACATACTTGCAAGGCAGTCTATATCCCTTTGTGATTTTCGCGTTGCCGGTTTCGCAGCTTCCCAGCGTTTTACACTCGGCAAGCAGCTCCGGTCCTGCAGCCCGATGGATGCAGCCGTCAACACCGCCGCCTCCCAGAAGGGAGCTGTTCGCCGCATTGACGATAGCATCAACCTTCATCTTTGTGATGTCGTTTCGTACAATTTGAAGGGGCATAATATCACCCGCCTTTCAATTCTTCAAAATTATTTCCTGTCTTCGTTGTCACCTCGAAAAATTGGAAGTTGTAAATATCATTTTACATTTTTATATGAAATCACAATATGACTTGGTGCAAATAATACTGATGCAATAATCAATAGCACTGACCTACTCATAATCCCACTAAATAAGAACAACATTGAAGGAATAATAGAAAGTGCTAATGCTCTGAAAACGCTGTTTTTCTTAAAACATATAATCCAAATAGCACAATAAAGCATTACCAATATGGTATCTACAATCAGATATAGTGCAAATGCTTCGTCAGACCACCACCCGAACCAAGTTCCCGGAATATTGATTATCATGAATCCGAAACAACCCAATCTCCCTACTTGTTCTGTGACCTCAACATATTTATTGTTCCACTTATTATCAAATCCATCTTTGCACTTAATCGCAAATACAACATTGGGTATCATAATGACTGCAATAAAAATCAGCCCAAAAACATTAAACCATTCCATATTATCTACCATCACAAACTTCGATTTTCTCAATTCTCCAAACTTGAATTTTCAAATTAGTCTTTGCAAATAACCTTTGAACCTTCACCATCAATTACAATTCCCTGACGGTTGTTAATTGGGCATAGATTCAAATCCGAAAACTCAGTCATTATTTTCTCGGTAACTTTCTTAAATGGTGCTGTAAGATAATGCGGAAGAACATAGAAATCAATCAAATCAAGCCCTGCATCATCTTCTTGTGAGTAGTCCTCCGGCTTTTCATCCATTTGCTCGATATATTGGATGCTTGGAGCGCATATAATTGCGCCTGCCGACTCGCCGATCATCAATTTTCCATTTGCCAATTCCTTTTTCAGCAGTCCATCAGTTCCCGTTTTACGGAGCTGGTCCATAAGAAAGAAAGAATTTCCGCCGGTAAAATATATCACATCTGCTTCTTCAAAAACAGACTGTATCGTTGAATAAGCCTCCGTTGAAATATCAATTTCAGTTACGATTGCTCCCAACTTTTTGAATAATTTTCGAGCCGAGCCGACATAACCGGTGTAGCCTTCACGCAGCGAAGCTGTTGGAATAAATGCGACTTTCTTATTTTCAATTTCTTCCTTTATCAGACTTCCTACACTTGAAAAGTGCGAACATAAAAATAGTTTCATCAATATTCTCCTTTATAAATTGCGATTTGTTAAGCTATCTATATAATATACAATATCATCTCTCTCTGATTATTACAATACCGACCGCCCTCGTTAGTTTTCAGGTCTAACGAAAGTGGTCGGTACATAAAAAAAGCATTATTATTTTATTCCACTGCTTCCATAAAGTAAATTCGGGAGGAAAAATCCGGGAACAGTCGGGTGTCGGAATTATATCCGGTACCGGCGAAAGCGGGTTTCAGGGCAATACCCGCACGCATCAGGGTATCTCCGTAAGCAGTCAGGTCTTCTTTTTCGCCATCCATATTCACGAATCGCGAAAGAATCTCCTGCAATGCAGATCCCTGCTTGATATGAACCGGAGAAACGGTGTTCACAAGGTCTCCGAAGTCTTTCAGATTGTATTTGATATTCCTGCCGTAGAAATGATATTTCACATCAGGAAGTAATCCCACCGGGCGATACCAGTCATGGGATTGGTTCGGAACTGCCAGGCGCCGGAAGAACAGCCCCACTGCTCTTCTGCCATCCGGGGACACACAGGTCCAGGATAAGGTTTCCGAGTCAGCATCCTCGTTTTCTGTTCCACGGTAAAAGGTTCCAAACTGGAAAACATCCCGCCATTTTTTATAAAGTGCAATCTGTTCCCGGATTGCGTTGAGGTCACTTCCGGACAGATCCTTTAAATTACATTCATACCCTAAGATTCCGAAAGAGGCCACCTGAAAACGGGTCTCAAGGGGCGTGATCCTTAAGGTCTGATGATTTGGACAGGATGATACATGTGCTGTAAATACCGATAAGGGATATCCATAGCTGTAACTGTTCTGAATCCCGGTACGGCACAGGGCATCCGTATTGTCACTGGCCCAGATCTGGGGAAAATAACACAGAATGCCCAGATCAAACCGGTTTCCTCCGGCGCTGCACCCTTCAAACAGAATCTTAGGGAAACGTGTTGTCAATTCTTCCATGATCTGATACAGCCCCAGTACATAACGATGTGCCGTCTCTCCCTGTTTTGCAGCCGGCAGATAAGGGGAATAAATATCACTGAAATTACGGTTCATATCCCACTTTACATAACGGATGTCTCCGGAGGAAAATACCTTCGTCATGGAATCTATTACATATTGCTGTACTTCGGGATTGCACAGATCCAAGAGGCGTTGATTACGTCCCTCGGAGTGGGGATGTCCCGGAATCATCATTGCCCAGTCGGGATGCTCTTGATAGAGACGGCTGTTTTCACTGATCATCTCCGGCTCTACCCAGAGACCGAAATCCACCCCCAGGGCTTTGAGTTTTTTACTGAGGGAAGCAATTCCTCCGGGCAGCTTCTTCGGATCCGGTTCCCAGTCTCCCAGGGAGGAAGTATCGTCATTCCGCCCGGAAAACCACCCGTCATCCATGACGAACAGTTCGACGCCGACATCTGCTCCCGCTTTTGCCAGCTGCAACAGTTTCCTCTCATCAATCTTAAAATAACATGCTTCCCAGCTGTTTAACAGGACCGGACGAGGTCTTCTCTTCCACACTCCCCGCACAATATGCTCTCTAATAAAGGAATGTAACTGTCGGCTGAGTCCGCCATAACCATTCGAAGAATAGCTTAAAACAGCCTCTGGTGTATCAAAATGCGTTTCCGGAGTCAACTCCCGGGAAAAGCTCTGTGGATTGATCCCGTTTACAAAGCGCAGTTTCCCATAAGAGTCTTTCTCAAGGGCTTCATAATGATTTCCACTGTAGATCAGATTGCAGCCGATACAGGAGCCAAAAGTCTCACAGGTGTTCTTATGTCCCAGGATCATAAAAGGATTCGAGCGGTTCGAAGAGGTTCCCGTATAAGACGCATTTATAAATTTGCCGGAACGTAAGGAAATCTGTTCTCTGTGCATCTCTCTTGCCCAGGCACCGCTGAAATGAGTGATCACGGAATAATCCTCTGTCAGATCTAACTGTGCACTGAGACATCGCTCCAAGGTGACAGATGCGTCACTGTGATTGATCAACCGTGCGCTTCTGGTAATGACATCACATTCTTCGAATACGGTATAAAACAGCTGCAACTCCAAATGATTCGTAACATCCTGCAAAACAATCTGAAGGCATTCCGCGGAATCAGTTTCTGCTTCCGAATAACTGTGAGGAAGTCCGGAATCCTGCAGGCACTGCTCTTTTTCCTTTAAAGTAATAATTTCATAGGAATCAAAAGTAAAGTCAGAGGTGACACTTCCGTCAGCAAACCTGACTTCCAAAAAGGGTTCCCGGATATCTCCCTTTCCCAACGTACTAACCTCCAAACAGATATCTTCCATGGAGATCTGCGGATGTTCCCTGTCGTAGGTACAGGTGTTGCCCGGAGCGAAGGCTCTCTGTATGACAAGGGGTGCACAGGAGGAAGGATCCTGCGTATCTACGGTAATCCGCACCCCGTAATACAGATGTTCCAGATGCCCAGTCTCCATGACACGCATTCCGTAAGTACTGTGAGTCGTCTGTAAAAAGAACCATGGTCTCGTATCTTTTACGATCTGGATCATATCGATGCCTCCTGAATCTCCTTTAAGCGTTCATCGGTCAGTTTATATTTCTTATGAAAGAATATGACACCGATGACTAACAACAGAATAGGGAATAATGTCATGGTCATGCGAAGCCCGGCCACAGAGCCTCCGGAAGCCCCGGCAGCCGCAGATACGGTATCACTGGTATCGGAGTTCAAGTTGCAGAGGTTCAGGCACAGGGATGCCACTAACGCAGCAATACCGGAAGCCAGTTTTACCACGAAGGTCTGCATGGAGAAAATGACACTCTCGTCTCTGCGGTGATTTTTCCATTGACCGTAATCTACCGTGTTGGCCAGAAAGACGGTGGTCAGTACCGTCAGCATACCATTGGCGGCAAAGATCAGAAATCCGGGGATAAACAGTAAAAATACATTGCCCATATTGGTAAAACACAAAAACAACAATACAAAATATCCTGCAATAGCCATCACGAAGCTGACATAAAAGATCCGAATAGTACTTAAGAACTTACGAAACAGCGGGAACAAAAGCATCATGGAAAGGATCTGTACCGCTCCGCCGAAGGTATTGAACAGTGTATAGGAATTGTACCAGGTATCTCCGCCAAAATCGTATTTGAAGAAATAAATTACCAGGTTGGAGGTGGTATAGACCGCGCAGTTGATCAGTACAATGGTAATTACTACTGCCATAGCCTGATCGTTCTGAATTAACGCCTTGAACATCTGACCGATGGAAGGTGCGTCCACATCTACCGTAGATTTTTCCTTGATATTTATACAGGTAATGGCAATAAATATCACGAACAGCACAGCAATGATCAGGGTGAACCGGGAAAATCCGACACGCTCTTCTCCTCCGCCCAGGGCATTGACACAAAGCATGGTGATCACGGTGATGATGGCAGAGCCGACACCGGCGCAGGAACGTCCCAGCGTAGACAATCCTTCACGCTCTTTTCCGCTGTGAGTAAATGCCGGTATCATGGACCAGAAAGGAATATCCATCATGGTATAGGTCACACCCCAGAGAATATAGGTAACCGCCGCATAAGCCACCAGCCCGCTGCCATCTAGCGCAGGAGGCGCTGAGAACATCAGAAACAGAACAACAGCATTGGTCACGGTGCCGATCATCAGCCAGGAGCGGAATTTCCCCCAGCGTGTCCTGGTCTTAGCTACGATGACTCCCATGAAGGGATCGTTAAAGGCATCGAACACTCTGGCAACCAGCAGGATAATACCCATAGCTACGGCATTTACCCCTAAAATATCCTGATAGTAATATAAAATATAGCTGGCGGACAGCATATACACCATATCCTTGCCGACCGCACCCAGTCCATAAGAAAACTTTTCTTTTCCACTTAAACTCATAATGTAACCCTGATCCTTTCTCTTTGATTTTCACCTGAAATTAAACCGTAACCTGAAACGGTATCTTTATTTCCCCTGCGGTCTGGGACTGTAATAACAAAGTTCCCTGACCGGATCTCCCAAGACTTTTTACATAAGTGCCACCCATGCCGCCCTGTAAGGCAATGGTGTCAGGTCCGATGATGGCAATGTCACCTTCCGCGGTGATCCGTACCGCCTCCTGATAAAAAGGAAGCACATTGCCGTGGGCATCCACAGCCCGGATCCGTACCAGTGCCACGTCGTAGCTGTGATGCTCTGTCAGATTCGTGTGATCCGCTTCCGCCTGCAGCCGGATCCCATTTACCGGCTCTTTGGTGACAGACTTTATGACTTTGCCGTCTTTGATAGCATCAAAACGGTATACGGTAGCCGTACCACCCCAATCACCGATGTATTTCGTGTAAAGCTTTGTCACCTCCGCAAAATCAATATGATACAGCAGTGCCAGCTTTAATGCGGTAGGATACAATCTCTTCGGAATATGGT
>OHGR01000841.1_pt1 | contig 10704 bp, 9 predicted proteins | sample 1567911 | NCBI WGS metagenome assembly OHGR01 (sample SAMEA3879552, study PRJEB24766) | human gut metagenome | biome: human-associated habitat; feature: feces | place: USA | collected 1985/1987
TAATTTAGCGACATCACCTTCCATGCTGAAGACACCGTCGATAACGATAAGTTTCACCTTGTCTGGCTCGCATTTCTGGAGTTGTTTCTCCAAGGAGTCCATATCGTTATGCTTGAATTTCAATTTCGTGGAGAAAGAAAGACGATGTCCTTCGATAATGGATGCATGATCCAACTCATCCCAAAGGATATAGTCCTCACGTCCGGTGATACAGGATACAACACCTAGATTAACTTGGAAACCTGTAGAGTATACGATGGCGTCTTCTTTACCAACAAATTCTGCTAAACGTTTTTCCAACTGGAGGTGTAAGTCCAACGTTCCGTTTAAGAAACGTGAGCCGGCACAACCTGTACCATACTTTTTAATGGCCTCGATCGCTGCTTCTTTTACTTTAGGATGATTGGTTAATCCTAAGTACGCATTAGAACCAAACATCAAGACTTTCTTCCCGCTGATTAGAACTTCCGTGTCCTGATCGCTCTGGATTTCCCTGAAGTAAGGATAGATTCCCATTGCCATGGCTCTTTGAGGAGCGTCGTACTTTGCTAGTTTCTCTTGTAAAAGTTTCATATTATTATAAAAGAGAATGATTTATCTCGCTATTTATTTATTCTAATAAAGAACACAGGTTCGCCGCGTACATAATCCCATGTTTCGGCAAATCCAGCCGCAAAAGTAGTAAAAAAATAACTTATAGTAGTCGAAATGCTTTAAAAGTTTTATAAAAGCATTATTTTTGTCCTCTCAAATAAAAAAGAAGAAGTGAGGATGAGCGAACGGGATATAAAAGTACAAGCTATCATAAACCCTATATCAGGTGTAGGGTCGAAGCGCAAGATACCTAAGATGATCGAAGGGATCTGCTCGAAAAAGAACTGTTCGTTAAACATTTCTTTTACAGAGTATGCAGGCCATGCCAGCGAGTTGACTCGGCAAGCCATAGAGGAAGGAGCTGAATATATTTTGGCGGTAGGCGGTGACGGGACGGTGAATGAGATAGCGAGAGCTATGATCCATTCGAACGCGATCTTAGGTATCATCCCGAAAGGTTCGGGCAATGGCTTAGCTAGAGAATTGCACATACCGATGGACGTGAAAAGAGCTATCGATCTGATCGCGAAAGGGCATGTTACGACGATAGATTGCTGCCGGGCGAACGGACAGGTCTTTTTCTGTACCTGTGGAGTCGGTTTTGATGCCGCCGTCAGCCAGAAATTCGCGAATGAGAAACGGCGCGGCTCTCTTACTTATATAAAGAATACGATAGAGGAGTATCTGAGCTATAAGCCTGAGCCTTATGAATTGGTGGTGGATAATCAGACGATCAAGGAGAAGGCGTTTCTAGTCGCTTGCGCGAATGCTTCGCAATATGGTAATAATGCGTTTATCGCTCCGCACGCGAATATACAGGACGGACGGATGGACGTTACGATCTTATCCCCTTTTATGCCATTGGATATCGCTCCTTTGGCCATTCAATTGTTTACCAAACAGATTGATCGGAATAGTAAGATTAAGACGATGAAAGCCCAGCAAGTCACGATTATTCGCCAACATCCGGGCGTGATGCACTTGGATGGAGAACCGATCATGGCAGATCGCCGTATCGATATTACGGTGGAACCAAAAGCCTTACATGTGCTGACTCCGGAGGTTGTGTCTTTCACCAAGGAGGTACATAATTTATTTGACGAGGTAACTCGCTTCTTCGATAAAAAGCTTCCTTACATTTTCAAGTAAAAGTCTTTAGCTATAGCGGTGAATTCTTCGCTATATCGATGCCGCTCGATTTCTAGGGTCAGATGAGACGACTTGGGCTTTGCTACCGGCGTCGCTGAGAGTTCTATTAATAAACGCTTAGGAGGGGCGTCCGGTATGGGAGAAACGTGGGCTTCTCTCGATGGAGACAAAGACTCTTCTCGAGCGATGTCTATTAAAGACTCCCGTTGCTCGAAGGGAAGCACCAAGGCGATATTTCCTTCGGGTGCCAACAGTTTGCGGCTATCACGCAATAAATCCGGGAGAGATAGAGTATCCGGGCTAGATTACGTTTAGTATCCGGGCATTTCAATGAATCAATAAAATAGGGTGGGTTGGATACGATCAAGTCATATTTGATATTCTCATCCGGCATATATTCGGAGAGCGAGGTTTGATAGACTTGTATCCGGTTGGCGAAAGGCGATTTCGCGATGTTTTCCTGAGCTTGTAAACATGCGTCTGAATCTATATCGATAGCGTCTAGGATCGCGGTGCTACGCTGCGCCAGCATGAGGGCGATCAATCCCGTTCCGGTTCCCACATCCAAAATCCTCTGACATCTCTCTATGCTAGCCCACGCCCCAAGCAAAACGCCATCCGTTCCGACTTTCATGGCACATTTATCGTGCCATACCGTAAATTTCTTGAATTGAAAATAAGGATTTGCCATATCTCTATCGATTGTATGCCGCGAAATTAGTAAGAATTGAATGAAAAGCTGTAACTTTGGCACGTTTATTGTATTAACATATACAATGATGAATGTATATATGAAAGAAAAGACGAGAGTATTTTGCCAGAATTCGTTTGATGACTTGGATGACAATATTGGTATCGTAATGCCAATTCTTACAGAATGCGATGTAGATGAGGATTTCACAGAAGGAATAGAGAAAGTTGGAGACACTATACCCATTCTTCCGTTAAGGAATATGGTACTCTTTCCGGGTGTTGCCTTGCCGGTGATTATCGGGCGTCCTAAATCGATGCGCCTGATCAAAGAGGCTGTACATAAAAAGAGTTTGATCGGAGTTGTTTGCCAGAAAGAGATGGATACGGAAGATCCGGTTTTAGAGGATTTATATACTACCGGGGTAATCGCTGACATCGTTCGTGTCTTAGAGATGCCAGATGGTAGCACTACTGTTATTCTTCAAGGTAAGAAACGCTTTGAATTGAATGAGTTGACCGAGACAGATCCGTATCTTTCCGGTAAGATCACCGTGTTGGAGGACACGAAGCCGGACAAGACAGACCGCGAGTTCGAGGCTTTGATCTCAACGATCAAGGATTTGACCATCAAGATGCTTGGGGCCGTGGCTGAACCTCCCCGGGATTTGATCTTCTCGATCAAGAATAATAAGAATGTCTTGTATGTGGTCAATTTCTCTTGTAGCAATATACCGAGTGGATCGGCCGAGAAACAGCAATTGTTATTGATCGGGGACTTAAAAGAGCGTGCGTATCGGTTACTTTTTATCTTGAACCGCGAGTATCAGCTGGTGGAGTTGAAAGCTTCCATCCAGATGAAGACACATGAGGATATCAATCAACAACAAAAAGAATATTTCCTTCAACAGCAGATCAAGACCATTCAAGAGGAATTGGGCGGGAATATCAATGAGTTGGAGATAAAAGAATTACGGGAGAAAGCCAGTCGTAAGAAATGGCCTGCCGAGGTAGCGCAGGTCTTTGAGAAGGAATTGCGAAAATTGGAACGATTGCATCCGCAATCTCCGGATTATTCCGTACAGACGCAATATGTCCAGAATATCGTTAACTTGCCGTGGAACGAGTATAGTAAGGACAATTTCAACTTGTCTCATGCCCAGAAGGTCTTAGATCGTGATCATTATGGTTTGGAGAAGGTGAAAGAGCGTATTATCGAGCATCTGGCCGTATTGAAGCTGAAAGGGGATATGAAATCTCCGATTATCTGTTTGTACGGTCCTCCGGGAGTCGGCAAGACTTCATTGGGGCGTTCCATCGCAGAGGCTTTGCGCCGCAAATATGTACGTGTTTCTTTAGGTGGATTGCACGATGAGGCCGAGATCCGCGGACATCGTCGTACCTATATCGGTGCTATGTGCGGACGTATCATCCAGAATATACAGAAGGCGGGAACATCGAACCCTGTCTTTATCTTAGATGAGATCGATAAGATCACGAATGATTTCAAGGGGGATCCGGCATCCGCTTTATTGGAGGTCTTGGACCCGGAGCAGAATAATGCGTTTCACGATAATTATCTGGATATCGATTACGATTTAAGCAAGGTAATGTTTATCGCTACCGCTAACAATTTGAATACGATTTCCCAGCCGTTGCTGGATCGTATGGAATTGATCGAGGTGAGCGGTTATATCATGGAGGAGAAGGTAGAGATCGCAGCGAAGCATCTCGTGCCTAAGCAGATGGATGTACACGGCTTGAAGAAAGGTTCCGTGAAATTCCCCAAGAAAACCTTACAAGTGATCGTTGAAGCCTATACACGCGAGAGCGGTGTCCGGGAATTGGATAAGAAAATCGCCAAAATCATGCGTAAGCTAGCCCGTAAGGTCGCTAGCGATGAGCCTATCCCGACTAGTATTAAGCCGGAGGATTTGTATGAATATCTAGGGGCGGTCGAATATTCCCGCGATAAATATCAAGGGAATGACTATGCCGGCGTGGTTACGGGATTAGCTTGGACGGCTGTTGGTGGTGAGATTCTTTTCGTGGAGTCGAGCTTAAGTAAAGGTAAGGGATCAAAGCTTACTTTGACAGGGAATCTGGGAGATGTGATGAAAGAGTCTGCCATGTTGGCACTTGAGTATATCCATGCGCATGCGGCTCAGTTTAATATTAACGAGGAGTTGTTCGAGAACTGGAATGTGCATGTCCACGTACCGGAGGGGGCGATCCCGAAAGACGGACCGAGTGCCGGAATAACGATGGTGACTTCTCTTGTCTCCGCCTTTACTCAGCGTAAGGTGAAAAAGAACTTGGCTATGACCGGCGAGATCACGTTGCGTGGGAAAGTGCTTCCCGTAGGTGGTATCAAGGAGAAGATCTTGGCGGCTAAACGTGCCGGGATCAAGGAGTTGATTCTTTGCAAGGAGAATGAGAAGGATATCAATGAGATCAAACCGGAGTATTTGAAAGGCTTGGTGTTCCATTATGTGAGTGATATTCAACAGGTGGTAGATCTTGCGTTGCTGAGAGAAAAGGTGGATAATCCCTTGTTCTGATAACGACTTTTTAGGCATATATAGGTGTGGGCTTATACGTATATACGTGTAGGCCCATATTAATATCGGTGTAAGCCTATACGTATATACGTGTGGGCCTACGCCGATATAGGTGTTTTTAAGGGAAGCGTATACTTCTATTTAGAGCATTTCCGTAGGAATTCCAAGCTGTTGCGTATCTCTTGGATATCGGATTTGAAATCATCGTACTCAATGGAGATAAGCCCGTTGAAATGCTGACGCTTCAGCTCGTTGACGAACGCTTTTACCGGTAAGATCCCGGTTCCCCATGTAGCGTCTTCCATCTTGTCGGTGAGGTCTTTCAAATGTGCCACCTTGATGCGTCCGGATAACTTCTGGAGATTTTTGAGCGGATCTTCACCCACCCGTTTCCAATGGCCGATATCGGCGCATACTCCCATCAAGGAAGAACGGCCTTTCAGCGCTTTCTCTACCACCTCGGCACTTGCGTAAATGCATGGACTCGGATGGTTATGGATCGCTACCTCCATATCGTACTTCTTGGCGAGGGATTCGATGTAGTCCAACTGGTTTAACTCCGGTTCGACAGTCACGATATGCGCGCCTATTTTATGAGCGAATGCGAAGAACTTATCCCATTCCTCGTTAGTCCCATAAGAGGCTACACCAAAGGCGATCGGCTTGATTCCCCTTTTCTTGAACTCATGGCGTAATAAAGCGCAGTCATCATCGCTCAAGTCGTAATTTAAATACGTCTCTTTTGGGAATGGAGCGCCCAATTCTTGGAAAAAGAAAGCTTCCGCATACCCCATGCCCAGTTGCTGGGTCTTATCCAAGGTCTCCATCAACGTAAGATTGTGGAAAGTCCAAGTCTGTATACCCACCTTCCAGTCCGCTTTTTGCGCCGCCAGCTGTACGGCCTGCCCAAGGAGCATGACCGTACATAGTGCTAATATAATATATCGTTTCATACTTATACCGGCATTTCCGGAAGGCTCCAGCCTTCACGATAGGTATGTCTGATATATTCGTTGGCAGCCTCTAGCGCATTGAACTCCGCGTATTTCGTATCGAAATAGGGGTGACCGTCTATCACCTTGAAATCATCGCTGGTTACGATCTTCAATACGTCGGAAGAGGATATATTGGTGAAACGCATGTTTTGGGCGTCCCACATCAATTTCTTGTTCAAGCCTTGCAGACGGATCGCCAATACGCCTAATAACACCATCTCGTTGAATGGTCCGGAATAAGCGAAGTTGGAAGTTCCTTCCACACGGTTCTCCGGCGATTCCTTACAAGCACGGATCCAGTCTTGCTCATGGAAACCGTCGAAGTATCCGGTAGCGTTCGGGATACGGCGCAAATATGGGGCTACTTGAGGTACACGGCCGGATAATAACCGGGAGTTGAAACCTCCGCAATCGCAGATCAACGTGTCTTTAGTACCTACAAAGATACATCCACCCAAACCGTCACGCATCATATCTACGCCATCCGGTAATAAGTCCGGACGCTGAGGAAGCATACCGCCATCGTACCAATATACTTTCACTTCCGGCAAGGCTACCTTTGGAAGATTGTCACGAGCCGGGAAGCGGAATTCTACCACCTCCGATTGAGGAGCGGATTCCGTATTGATCTGGGTAGAACGGCCTTGTACACGATCCGGATAACCTAACTTCAAGGATTGGTAAACCGGATCGAGCACGTGGCAAGCCATATCTCCGAAAGCTCCGGTTCCGAAATCAGTCCCAATTCATCGTCTTCGGACAACGTTGTTTTTCGGTTGGGCGCTGTAATCCTTGCGGCCAGATCGGACGGTTGGTCCATGCGTGTACTTCTTTTACTTCACCGATCTCTCCGTTCCAGATCCATTCGCATAATTGACGGACACCATCGCCGGAGTTCCCTTGGTTACCCATCTGGGTCGCTACCTTATATTTAGCGGCGAGTTTTGTCAATAAACGGCTCTCGTAAACAGAGTGGGTAAGCGGCTTTTGGCAATATACGTGTTTACCCATTGTCAAGGCCGTGGCCGCGATCGTGGCATGAGTATGGTCCGGAGTAGCTACCATGACACCGTCGATCTGGTCGCCCAACTCATCGAACATCTTCCGCCAGTCCCAATAACGTTTAGCGTCCGGGAATTCCTCGAAGCAGTTCTTCGCGTATTTCCAGTCGATATCGCAAAGCCCGATGATGTTCTCGGTTTTCATGCCGACCAAGTTCGGGTGGCCTTTACCACCGATACCGATACCGACAATATTCATTGTATCACTTGGTGCCTTATGGCCTAATCCAGCGATCGTTTTAGAGGGGACGATTGTTAGACCAGCTGCCGCTACGGCTGCTTTTTTCAGAAAATCTCTTCTTGATTCCATGTTGTATAATTTGTTTTTTTTAGTAGTTACTGTTAGAAATTGAAACAGGAGGTTACCATTCTATGATCTGAAGGGTAAGGGGAGACTACCACGTCCGAGGTGGCCTCGCTTTCGCCTGTGATAAATGAGTCTGTTACCTTACATCCGGAATATAGTACGAAATCCAGACGGTCTAGTATTTCTTGTTCGCTAGGAACGGGAGTCCATGTATAGCCGGGTGTGGAGACCTCGTCCGGATGGATTGTCCGGTAGGAGTCGTTCATCCCGATCTCAGAGAAAGCCTTGGTTGCCGGCCACTCCACCTTGATCTTGTGGATACCGGCATCGGCGGCCCGTTGTGTCCAGTCCAAGAAAGAAGGCTCATTAAAATCTCCTGTTAAAAAGACAGGATAACCTTCTTTCATGACTTGCTGTATATCCTTTTGATAACGAGTTACTTCTTCACGCCGGGCCTCGTTGGCGAACCGGACAGCTTCCTCCTCGGTATCGATAAACGGATAATCGCCATAAGGAATCCCATTCAATTGATAAGGCTGATACGGGATATAATATAGATGGCAATTAAACATCCAGCAGAATTTGTCTTTGCCTACCTGTATCTTCACCCCGTAGCGGGAAGCCGTACTGTCAACGACCGGATAACGAGATAAGATATAATGTCCCTCCCCTTGGTTGAAAAGGTGGAAACCTAGGGATTCCGCGATTTCCGGCACATGATCGTGATTGATGCCGTCTTCTTCATAGATATGCCCTTCTTGGATTCCTACGATATCCGTCTGGCTAGCCTCGATCACTTTCGCTGTTTGGCTAGGGGGAAGCTTTCCCCCTAGGGTATTCAACCAAATATTGAAACTACTGACTTTTACCGTTGCCGGCTTGTCGCTACATGCGCTCAATGCACAACAAAGTATGGCTACGCAGCATAAAATTTCACTTATCTTCCTCATGTTTCTCTGGTATTTACAGGAACAAATATATTAAATGTCCCGTTCTTTTCACTACTAAGACTTCTTAATTTATTTTACCATCGGCCAAGGAAACTTCGATACAAGCTGGATGCGTTGACCTGTAGCTTGTGATTTTCGGGCGGCCTCGATAATCTCTAATACGTGTAACGCATGCTCGACATTTATACGTGGTTCCGTGTTTAATGCCATGTGTTTGCTGATATCGGAAGCACCTTCTTGCCAAACATAGCCATTGGTGTCCGGAACGAAACGCTGGGGTACCGGATGATCCATCGTCGATAAGTCCACCCCGTTCGGTGCCCAGTCGTAACCTACCATATGCATATTGCCGTGGGAACCGTATAAGGAGATCGTCGCTTTCTCCTGTCCTTTACCTAAATGTCCGTATGGATCGAAATAGTTGAAACCACACTCGATATGAGAAAGGACTCCCTTTTCGTGTTCCATGATAATCATGGCATTATCTTCTTCTCGAACTTTGATCTTGCCCTTATCGTCTACGGTTCTCTCCGGGGTTACGATTGTAGTCATGGCAACAACGGATTTAGCCGGTCCCAATAATCCGGTTAGGGTAGCGATGTTATAGACTCCTAAGTCGGGCATACTGCCACCTAGCGGTTCGTAGAAGAAAGCGGACCAAGAAGGACCTTCATGTCCGTAATGTCCGTGCGCGCATGCCAGATTACCTAGGGTTCCTTTATTGATTTGTTCGGCCATAAAGGCAAATTGAGGACTGTTTACAACGGCAGGCGCACCCCAGATACGAAGCCCCTTGCTAGTAGCGAGATCGTATAATTCTTTGCCTTCCTTATAGGAATTCGCCAAAGGTTTCTCGCTCCAGACATTTCTTCCCGCCATCAAAGCCTTACGGTTTAACTCTCCGTGAACCTGCATATCGGTCAATGTAAGCATCAAGTCGAACTTGGAACCACTAAGCATATCATCGATATGCTTGTACCATTTAGGTATATTATATTGCTTGGCAGCCTTTTGAGCACGATCCGGTTTGATATCGCAACAAGCCACGATTTCTACATACGGGCATTTCGATATATGGGGAAAATATTGGGTAGATACACTTCCGCAACCGATAACGGCTACTTTCACCTTTTTACCTTCCGATTCGAATTTCTCCGCATAGGCGGAAAGGGGTGATAGTAGTGACGCGAGACTTGCCGCGGCCGATACTTTAAAGAATTCTTTTCTATTCATGGCATTGATTTCTTAATACAATTAGTCTAAATCCTTAATCTTTACATTCTTGAAATATACTTTACTTCCATGGTCCTGAAAACAAAGTTTACCGGTGGTAGAGATACCGTAATCGGGGAAAGCTTCCCATTTACCGCTATAACGACGCATCTTCCAATCTTCGGACCCTTCATGGAAAGAGAATAGTTTTTCTCCGTTCAGCCAGTGCTCAACATATCCATCCTTGTAAAGTACCATAGAGGAGTTCCATTCTCCCGGAGGGTTCACCTGTTTGGTTTCCGGTACATACATAGCGTAGTTGCAACCCGTTTTCTGCCAGTCTTCCAATCCCTCTTTTCCGGTCTCGCTGACCCAAGGATAGTTATCGTCATCGATCAACTGGTATTCCGGGCCGGTTTCAAAAGGAGCTTTGTATTTAGGTCCTTCTTGTACGTGATATAAGAATCCGGAGTTTCCTTGCGCTCCGATTTTCCAGTCCCATTTGATCTGGAAGTTATGGTAATTCTTAACGGTAACGATATCGGTACTTACCTTGATCGTGGTATCCGCTATCACGTCACCACCGTTTCCGTAGCCGACGATCACCCCGTCTTCTACCTGCCATCCCTTGACATCACCCCCGTTGAACATTTTCCAACCGGTAAAATCCTTGCCATTGAATAACAAGGTATAGCCTTCCGCTTTTTCCTCCTCAGTTAATACATTATCTTTTACTTCCGTGGATGAGGAACGACTCCCACATGCAACCATACACACCCCGTAAATGGTTACTAGAAAAATAGATACGATCTTTTTCATATATTAGAATATTTAGTTTAATTATCTCCTTATGATAACGCCATTTGATATGGTTTATTTGTTCATTGGCAAAAATACTGCACATAAAGGATTTGGATAATAGAGTATCTAGCTAAAAAAAATGGATTATCTTTGCGTTATTCAGTAACCATCTAAAAGTTCTGGTTTATGGCGAAAATAAAGCATGGTTTTTCCGGTCAGCGGTTGATTGTCTATCCTTTCTACGTTATAGAACAAGCGTTGAACAACCCGTTAGTCGCGGACTTGGTCGTACACTCTATGGGGTATTTTCCGAAGGCGGAAAGCCATTATATTGATCGTGCGTCCGGTTGTGGAGAGTACCTTTTAATTTATTGCACCAAAGGA
>OHGR01000859.1_pt1 | contig 10472 bp, 7 predicted proteins | sample 1567911 | NCBI WGS metagenome assembly OHGR01 (sample SAMEA3879552, study PRJEB24766) | human gut metagenome | biome: human-associated habitat; feature: feces | place: USA | collected 1985/1987
GGTGCTGCTGCTGGGCGGCGTTCCGGTCTTTGCCGACGTCGATCCCCGCACTTTCAATATCGACCCGGCGAGCGTCGCCCGGCTGGTGTCGGAGCGTACCCGTGTCGTCATCCCCGTCCATCTGTTCGGGCAGCCGTGCGATATGGCTGCGCTTACGGCCGTTGCGAAGGAGCACGGCCTGAAGGTGATCGAGGACAACGCCCAGTCGCTGGGAGCCGTATGCCGCATGTCCGACGGCGTGCGCCGCTATGCGGGTACGATCGGGGAGATCGGGTGCACGTCGTTCTTTCCCTCCAAGGTGCTGGGCTGTTACGGCGACGGCGGCGCGGTGTTCACCGACGACGACGGGCTGGCGGCCCGCATCCGGGCGCTGGGCAGTCACGGTTGGTTCACCAAATATGACAGCCGGCTGGTCGGAATGAATTCGCGGCTCGACACGCTGCAGGCCGCCGTACTGCGGGTCAAGCTGCCGCACCTCGACACATGGATCGCCGCCCGCCGGAGCGTGGCAGCGCGCTATACGGAGCGTTTGGGCGGTCTGACGCCGGTCGTGACCCCGGCCGAGACGCCTTACGCCACCCACGTCTACCACCAGTACACCGTCAAGGTGCCTCCGGCCTGCCGCGACGGACTCCGGGCCGCACTCGCCAAGGAGGGCATACCCTCCATGGTCTATTATCCCGGAACCCTGTACGAACAGCCCGCATACCGCGACGCCTGCATCTGCGACCCCGCGATGCGCCATGCCGCGACGCTGCCGGCGGCGGTGCTGTCGCTTCCGATGGACAGCGAACTGACCGACGCCGAGGTGGAGCGTGTGGCGGATGCCGTATGCCGCTATTTTGCCGATAACGAAAGCAGATACCATGAGTGAAACGTTCATCCACCCCTCTTCGTTCGTAGACGACGGGGCGGTCATAGGGCCGGGTTGCAGGATCTGGCATTTCTCGCATATAATGGCCGGGGCCGTGCTGGGACCGGCGTGCAATATCGGACAGAATGTCATGGTCGCCGCGGACGTGAAACTGGGCCGTCAGGTAAAGGTGCAGAACAACGTGTCGATCTATTCGGGCGTGATCTGCGAGGATTATGTTTTTCTGGGGCCTTCGTGCGTATTCACCAACGTCAAGAATCCCCGAAGCGAGATCCCGCGCAGGGATCAGTATAAAACCACCCGCGTGCGCCGGGGCGCCACCGTCGGGGCCAATGCCACCGTCGTATGCGGGGTCGAGATCGGCCGGTACGCCTTCGTGGGCGCGGGGGCGGTCGTTACGCACTCGGTCCCCGATCATGCCCTCGTTGAGGGGGTGCCCGCACGCGTGGTCGGATGGATGAGCCGCTTGGGGCACAAACTGGAATTCGACGAAGCAGGCAGGGCCGTGTGTCCGGAGTCGGGACGCAGTTATCGCAAGGTTAATGAATGTGTTTATGAAGAAGATATATGATCGGCTGACCGGTCGGGAAACGTCGCTGGCCGTGATCGGGCTGGGATATGTAGGCGTGCCCGTGGCGCTGAGGTTTGCCCGGCGTTTCGATGTGGTGGGGTACGATATGGATGCCGGCCGTATCGAAAAACTGCGTGAAAAGTACGGCGCCGGCTGCGGGAGCATCCGTTTCACCTCTTCGGAAGAGGAGTTGTCGCGGGCCGCATTTTATATCGTCACGGTGCCCACCCCGGTCGATGAGCGCAAGAATCCCGATCTGACCTGTCTTGTCGAGGCCACGCGTACCGTGGCGCGTTATCTGAAGCGGGGCGATTATGTCGTGTATGAATCCACGGTCTATCCCGGATGCACCGAGGAGGAGTGCGTGCCGCTGCTCGAAAAAGGCTCCGGGCTGAAACTCGGTGCGGATTTCAAGGTGGGCTACTCGCCCGAACGCATCAATCCCAACGATTCGGAGCATACCTTCTCGAACACCGCCAAAATCGTGTCGGCGAACGACGGGCAGGCGCTGGACGAGGTCGCGCGCGTATACGCCGAAGTCGTGTCGGCCGATCTCTGCCGGGCGTCGGGCATCCGGGTGGCCGAGGCGGCCAAAATGGCGGAGAACGTGCAGCGCAGTGTCAACATCGCCCTGATGAACGAATTGCAGCGGCTGTTCTCGCGCATGGGAATAGATATGGGCGAGGTCATCGATATGGCTTCGTCCAAATGGAATTTCGTAAAGTACAGACCGGGATTGGTCGGCGGCCATTGCATTCCGGTCGATCCGCTCTATCTTGTTTCTGTCGCTTCAAAGCTGGGCGTCGAGATGCCCGTCACGAGTTCGGGCTGCGCCGTGAACGACGGCATGGCGGCGTACGTGGTGCGGTCGCTGCTTGGGGCCATGGGAAGCGGCGGCCGCGGCGCAAGGGCTTTGCTGATGGGCGTCACCTACAAGGAAAACATCGACGACATACGCAACTCCCGGATCGCCGAGATGGTCGGACTGCTGGAGCGTGAGGGGATGAGCGTGGATGTGACCGATCCCCATGCCGATCCCGATAAGGTTTATGCCATGTACGGAATTCGGCCGGTGCCGGCCCTCCGGCCCCCTTACGACCTGATTGTCGTGGCCGTGGCGCACGACGAGTACCGCGGACTCGACGACGCTTATTTCCGCTCCATCTCCCGCGGGGCGGCCCTGTTGGGCGACATTCGCGGACTCTATAAGGGCCGGATCAAATCGCTCGGATACTGGAGCCTGTAAAACGGGCGGCCGGGCCATACGGTACGAGGCATGAAACAGCACTCCACCCCTCAGATCGGAAATGCAGGCAGGAGCCGTACGCTGCAGGCCTTGTGGCTGGCGCTGGCCAATCTGTTGTCGCTGAGCGTGACGCTGGTCATGCAGGCGGTGCTCTGCCGTTACATGACCACGTCGGAGTACGGTACTTACAGTCAGGTGCTGTACGTCTACAACACCCTGCTGGCCGTCTTTTCGCTGGGACTTCCCAAAGCGTACTCCTATTACCTCGCCCGCGTGTCGCCGGAGGAGGGGAGGGATATCGTCCGCAAACTGAACGGGCTGTTTCTGCTTCTTGCGTCCGTTTTTTCGTGCATTTTGCTTTGGCAGGCCGCCGCCATAGCCGGAGTGCTTGGCAATCCGCTGCTGGCCGAGCCGTTGAGGCTGTTTGCCGCGGCGCCCATGCTGCTGATGCCGGTCTTGGGGGTGGAGAATATTCTGGTCGTCTACGGCAAGGCGCACCTCGTGGCCGTCTATGTGCTGATAAGCCGCGCCTTCATGATCGCATGCGTCGTGCTTCCGGTCGTGGTTTTCGACGCAGGGGTGTCGGGTGCGGTCGCCGGTTTCGTCCTCGCGTCGCTGGTCACATGCGTTGCCGGGCTGAAGTTGTCGTCCGTCCCGTTCCGCAATGTATCTCCGGTGAAGAGCCGGCTGACGGTCCGGGAGCTGCTCCGGTTTTCGATGCCGGTGTTTGCTTCGAGTATGTACGGATTCGTGATCGGTTCGGCGAGCCAGTTCTTCGTAAGCCGCTATTTGGGCGTCGAGGATTTCGCCCTGTTCGCCAACGGATACCGCGAACTTCCGCTGGCCGGAATGATTATCGGTGCCGCGGCCGGCGTGCTGCTGCCGGAATTTTCGAGGATGTCGGGGGAGGGGGCCGACGGCGGGCAGTTTGTCCGGTTGTGGCAGGCGGCTGTCCTCAAGTCCTCGGCGATCATTAATCCGCTGTCCGTATTCTGCTGCGTTTTCGCTCCTGAGATCATCTGCCTGCTGTATGGGGAGGGGTATCGGGAAGCGGCCGGTCTGTTCCGGATCGTCACCGTCGTCAATCTGGCGCGTATCATGCCCTACGCCCCCGTCCTGTTTGCACTGGGGCGGGGAAAAGCCTTTGCCCGTGCGCACCTTGTCACCGCTCTGCTCATCGTCGGTCTCGACCTGTTGTGCGTCATGGCGTTTCCGTCCCTTTGGGCCATTGCGGCCATTGCCACGGGCTGTACGCTTTTCTGTCTGTTCCTGCTGATGACGACCACCGCCCGCGTGCTGGGCACTTCGCTTGCGGGGCTGATGCCGTGGAGGATGCTGACGACCGTGCTGCTCGTATCGGCCGCGGCCTGCACGGCGGCCCGGCTGGCCGTCTTGCTGACCGGAATGACGCATCGTCTTGCCGTCGTGTCGGTAGGCTTCGCTGTCTATCTGTCGTTGTATCTGCCGTTTGCGCAGCGGGCCGGAATCCGCTATATGGAGTTGTTCGGACCGGTGCTCGCGAAATTGCGGCCGAACCGGACGTAAGGGCTTCGCGGCTTCCCGTTTTCGGCCGCCGGAGCGGAGCGCCGGATTTCGGTTAGGGGCGGAGGTTCCGATGCCGGGCGGTCCCGGCCGGGGCGTCAGTGCTGTTTCAGGGCTTCCTGCCCTGCCAGATATTCGAGCAGCCGGCCGACCTGATTCTTCCGGCTGTACTGCCGTATCTTGTCCCAGTCGCGGGGCAGCACCTCCTTGTTCTTCCAGATGGAATAGCAGCGCAGGATCATCCGCTTGACCTCTTCGTTGTCCGTTTCGTCCGCGGTGAAACCCGCGCGCGTCTCCTCCAGCAGGTCGGCGATGACGTCGTCGGGATCGCAGATGGCGAGGATCGGTTTGTTGGTGGCGAGGTAGTCGAACAGCTTGCCCGTGTAGACGCCTTTCCGTCCCTTGGGATGCACGACGACCAGCGTGTCGGTCTCCAGCGATTTCCTGATGGCTTCGTCGTGATCGACCTGCCGGATCTGGAATACGTTCTGGCTGATGTTTTCGGGAACGGCCAGCGGCGAGGTGTTTCCTATGATGAGGATGCGGCTGTCGGAGGGAAGCGCTCCCTCGGCGACCAGTTCGGAGAAGGCTCCGAACCATTTGTCCGGAGTGATCGAATTGTAAAAATGGCCGATGAACGCCATGGTATAGACGGGCTGAAAAGAGACGTCGTGCACCTCTTCGTAATCGTACCCGTTCGTTATCTCGATAACCTTGTCGATCCCTCCGCCGATTTGTTTGAAATCTTCGACAAGGGGTGCGGATACTGACAGGATCAGGTCCGCATCCTTGAGGATTCTGCGCTCGTAGAAGAGGAGCCGCCGGCTGTTTATCGGCAGGAGCCAAGGCCACTTCGACATCTCGTCGCGCATGTCGGCGATCCAGTAAAACGGCGTTTTTCTGTGCAGCCTGTATGCGATCCGGTGTGAAGAGAGATGGCCGTATGAACTTAATACGACATCGAACCGCCGGCTTTTTGCGAGTTTTTGCGCCTTCTTGCTGGCTTTGAACTGCCATATCCGTTTGTAATCGAGGAACAGCCGGAACTGCAGGGCCGACAATATGCGTCTGAAAGCCCATTTCTTTCTGCGCTGCAGGAGGGAGTCCTGTTTCGACGAGGTTATCACCGGGTCTTTTACGTAGTGGACCTCGCAGCCGTTCCACATCGCCGTTTCATCGCGGTCCCCTTCGGTTATGACGGTCACCGAATGCCCCGCCTCCCGGAAATACCGGGCGAAGGCGTTGAGCCTGAATGCGGCGATGCGGTTGTGGGGATAGAAGTGATTGCAAACGATTAGTATATTCATCTTCAATTAAAAACATATTCCGTCGTCGGGGCGGAAATTCATTTCTCTGCGGAGCCGGCGTTTCCTTGTTTCCCGGCGATCACGAATTCGATTTCGCGGAACAGGTATTCGTGCCGCGTGCCGTCCGCATGGCGCAGGATCAGTTCGCCGGAGGGAAGCACGCCTTCGATTGCGGCTTGAAACAGCGTGCCGTCGGGCAGCCGGTAGGGGTGCTGTTCGCCCAGCCGGTACATCCGTTCGCGGTAGGCGTGCTGGAGGGCCTCCTTTTCGCCCCGTTCGAGCTGGGCGTAACGCCGCAGGCAGCGGACCAGAAAGGTTTCGAGCAGCCGGCTGCGGTTGAACTTGCGGCCCCCGGCCTGCGCGAGGGAGACGGGGTTGGGCAGCGCGGGGTCGAACGCCGTCTGGTTGACGTTGATGCCGATGCCGGCGATCGTGCGGGAGAGGGAGGCTCCCGCATGGTTGTGTTCGATCAGGATGCCGACCAGTTTCCTGTCTCCGACGTAGATGTCGTTGGTCCACTTGATGCGGGTGTCGATGCCGTAGGCGGCGAAAGTGTCCGTCAGGGCCAGCGTCACGGCTTCGGAGAGCAGGAACTGCTCCCCGACGGGAAGGAACCGGGGTTCGAGCACCATCGAGAAGGTGAGGTTTTCACCTTCGGGGCTGGTCCACGTATGTCCCCGCTGGCCGCGTCCGGCGGTCTGCCGTTCGGCCCAGACGATGTCGCCGTGGCGGTATTTCGCGTCGCGGGCCTCGTCGTTGGTCGAGGTGGTTTCGTCGATACGGTAGATCATGAATTATTCATTTTGTCGTGGGTGGGATTTTCGGGAGGGCGACGCGATCAGACGGACACGCCGAAGTCGCGCAGGGCGTCGTTCAGCGAGGTCTTCTTGTCGGTCGATTCCTTGCGCTGGCCGATGATCAGGGCGCAGGTGATGCTGTATTCGCCCGCCGGGAACTGCTTGCGGTAGCTGCCGGGAACGACCACCGAGCGCGGCGGAACGTAGCCTTTGTAGGTGACAGGCTCCGGTCCGGTGACGTCGATGATGTGGGTCGAACCCGTGATGACGGTGTTCGAGCCGAGCACCGCCTCGCGGCAGACGTGCGCGCCTTCGACCACGATCGAACGCGAGCCGATGAAGCAGCTGTCCTCGATGATCACGGGCGCGGCCTGCACGGGTTCGAGCACGCCGCCGATGCCCACGCCGCCCGAAAGGTGGACGTGTCTGCCGATCTGCGCGCAGGAGCCGACCGTGGCCCACGTGTCGACCATCGTGCCCGTGTCCACGTAGGCGCCGATATTGACGTACGAGGGCATGAGGATCGCTCCGGGAGCGATGTAGGCGCCGTAACGCGCTACGGCGTGGGGCACGGCGCGCACGCCCAGCTGTTCGTAGCCGTGCTTAAGCTCCATCTTGTCGTACCACTCCAGTTCGCCCGCTTCCATTTTGCGCATGGGCTGGATCGGGAAATAGAGGATGATGGCCTTCTTGACCCATTCGTTCACCTGCCACTGGCTTTTCTCCGGATCTACGGGCTGCGCCGTGCGCAGCTCCCCCTTGTCCACCAGTTCGGCGGTTTGCCGCACGGCCTGCCGCACGGACTCCTCCTTGAGCAGCTCGCGGTTTTCCCAAGCCTGCCCGATTATCTCTTTCAGTTCGCTGTACATAATTTTCCGAGTGTTTTTGCAAGCCAAAGTTACGCAAAAACTTCGATCCGCAGGCCGAACTATCTTATTTTTTCCTAACTTTGCCCCGATATATACCCAAACCGTATAGTTATGATGAGATTACCGCGCATGGCGGCGGCCCTCGCGGGCGCCGCGGCGATACTGACAGGCTGCAGCAACATGAAACAGATAAAACACATGCCCTATCCCCGGACGGAGCGCACCGACGTGACCGATAATTACTTCGGGACGGAGGTTCCCGATCCCTACCGCTGGCTCGAAGACGACAACTCCGAGGCGACGGCGGCGTGGGTGAAGGCCCAGAACGTCGTGACGCAGGATTACCTGTCGCAGATCCCGTTCCGCGGCGCGATCCGCGACCGGCTGACCGAATTGTGGAACTACGCCAAGGAGAGCGCCCCGCGCAAGCACGGCGGCTGGTGGTACTATACTTATAACGACGGTTTGCAGAACCAGTCGGTGATCTACCGCACGAAGGAGCCGGGCGCCCTGGGCGAGCCGCTCTACCTCGACGTCGTGACCGCTCTGGCCAACGCCGGCCGGACCGACATCCAGGTGATCGGCGGCCGTTACGGCCTGGGCAGCAAGGACACGCCTCCCGCGTCCGCGTTCGCTGTCTTCGAGGAGCTTAAGAAGGACGAGCCCAAGCGCGAGTTCACCATCGGCATTGTCGATGACGTGACCAACCTGAGCCTGCCCGAGGCCGAGGATGCGCCCAACACCGCAGCCCCCGGCACCATCGAGTGCAAGTTCTGGGGTCTGGGCGGCGACGGTACTGTCGGTGCTAACAAGAACTCCGTCAAGATCATCGGCGACCATACCGACAAGTATGTTCAGGCATACTTCCAGTATGACTCCAAGAAGACCGGCGGCGTGACCATCAGCCATCTGCGCTTCGGCGATCACCCCATCCGTTCCCCGTACTATATCAACAAGGCCGACTTCGTGGCCTGCCACAACCCCAGCTACATCACCAAGGGCTTCAAGATGGTCAACGATGTCAAGCCCGGCGGCGTGTTCATGATCAACTGCCAGTGGGACTTCGATGAGCTGAACCGTCACCTGAAGGCCGACGCCAAGCGCTACATCGCCCGCAACAACATCCAGCTGTATACCATCGACGCCATTGACCTGGCCATCAAGATCGGTATGGGCAAGCGCAACAACACCATCCTCCAGTCCGCATTCTTCTCCCTGGCCAAGGTCATGCCCGAGGAGGACGCCATCCGCTTCATGAAGGAGAAGGCCAAGGCCTCCTACCTGAAGAAGGGCCAGGACGTGGTGGATATGAACTACAAGGCCATCGACCTGGGCGCCACCGCCTATAAGAAGGTGGAGGTCCCCGCCGACTGGGCCAACGCCGTGGACGAGCCCGAGCACAAGAAGCTGGAGGGCAAGCCCGAGCTGGTGAAGATGGTCAAGGAGATCCTCGACCCCGTAGGCAAGATGGACGGCGACAGCCTGCCTGTTTCCGCCTTCGAGAAGTATGTGGACGGCCAGTTCGAGCTGGGCGCCTCCGCCTATGAGAAGCGCGGCGTGGCCGTGTCCGTCCCCACCTGGGACGCTGCCAAGTGCATCCAGTGCAACCAGTGCGCCTATGTCTGCCCCCATGCCACCATCCGTCCCTTCGCTCTGACCGCCGAGGAGGCCAAGAATGCTCCCGAGGCCGCCAAGATCGTGGACGTCAAGGCCGGCAAGGGCAAGGGCACCTATCAGTTCACCATGGCCATCAGTCCTCTGGACTGCATGGGCTGCGGCGTCTGCATCGGCGCCTGCCCCGTGAACGCGCTGTCCATGGTGGCCCAGGAGGGCGAGCTTAAACAGCAGGATGTGTTCGACTACTGCATGGACAAGGTCTCCGAGAAGAAGGATATGCAGGACAACACCGTCAAGGGCAGCCAGTTCAAGCAGCCCATGCTGGAGTTCTCCGGCTCCTGCGCCGGCTGCGCCGAGACCAGCTATGCCCGTATCGTCACCCAGCTGTTCGGCGACCATATGTACATCTCCAACGCCACCGGCTGCTCCTCCATCTGGGGCGGTCCCGCGGCTACCTCTCCCTACTGCACCAACAAGGAGGGCCACGGCCCCGCATGGTGCAATTCCCTGTTCGAGGATAACGCCGAGCACGGTCTGGGCATGTTCATCGGTCAGGACAAGATCCGTCAGGATCTGGCCGACGAGACCCGCCAGCTGATCGCCGTGGAGTGGGCGCAGCCCTCTCTGAAGGCCGCCGCTCAGGCATGGCTGGATACCATGGACGATGGCAGCGCCAACGCCGAGCCCGCCCGCGCCTATGTCAAGGCCCTGGAGGAGAGCATCTGCACCGTGGAGGAGCTGGCTGCCGTGCCTCAGTTCGCCGAGCACGCCGCCCAGCTGAAGGCCCAGGGCAAGCTGCTGTGCGACTGCGCCGCCTGCACCCTGGCTGCCGACATCCTCAGCAAGAAGGAATACCTGGCCAAGAAGTCCATGTGGATCTTCGGCGGCGACGGCTGGGCCTACGACATTGGTTACGGCGGCCTGGATCACGTCATCGCCAGCAAGAAGGACGTGAACATCTTCGTGTTCGACACCGAGGTGTACTCCAACACCGGCGGACAGGCCTCCAAGGCTTCCAACATCGGCCAGGTGGCTCAGTTTGCCGCTGCCGGTAAGGAGGTCAAGAAGAAGAGCCTGGCGGAGATGGCCATGCAGTACGGCTATGTGTACGTGGCCCAGGTGGCTATGGGCGCCAACCCCGCTCAGACCCTCAAGGCCATCACCGAGGCCGAGGCTTATCATGGCCCCTCCCTGATCATCGGCTACAGCCCCTGCGAGATGCACAGCATCAAGGGCGGCATGATGAACTGCCAGAAGGAAATGAAGAAGGCTGTGGACTGCGGTTATTGGAACCTGTTCCGCTTCAACCCCGCTGCGGAGAAGAAGTTCACCCTGGATTCCAAGGCTCCCGCCGGCGGCTATCACGACTTCCTGATGAACGAGGCCCGCTACAGCCGTCTGACCCGCGAGTTCCCCGACCGCGCCGGCGAGCTGTTCCAGCGCAACGAGAAAGCTGCCATGGATCGCTATCAGCACCTGCTGAAGCTGAAGGCCATGTACAGCGAGTAAGCATATACCATATCAGAGGACCGCGGGAGTTATCCCGCGGTCCTTTTCTCTGCCGGGACGTGCGCCTGGAAGACAGCCCGTCAGAGAACAGCGGCACACCGCCGTCAGAGAGGTTGAGACAGCCCCCGGACGCCGCAGCG
>OHGR01000870.1_pt1 | contig 10299 bp, 10 predicted proteins | sample 1567911 | NCBI WGS metagenome assembly OHGR01 (sample SAMEA3879552, study PRJEB24766) | human gut metagenome | biome: human-associated habitat; feature: feces | place: USA | collected 1985/1987
ATGTCAAAACTGCTTTTTCGTTTACCCCATCATCGATTGTAACCTAAAGAATTTGCTTTTGTAGGTGATCCACAGATTGGTTCATCTAATGAATTAAAGGGAGCTGATACAGAGGCGTTTTACAATGCACAGAGCAATGCGGTAGCAAATGACAGCTACAATTGGTCACAGACATTGAAAAAGATACAGAGTGCAGGAACTGATTTTATTGTGTCAGCAGGAGACCAGATTCAGACAACAAAGAAAAAAGCTCCGGGAAAGAGTTCTACAACAAGTGAGATAGAGTATGCAGGATATCTTTCACCGGATACACTTGCGTCATTGCCGGTAGCAACAACAGTCGGTAATCATGATGCAGACAATGCCAACTATCAGTACCATTTTAATGTTCCAAACCTCAGCAATCTGGGAGATAATAAAAAAGTTGGTGGTGACTATTATTTCACATATGGTGATGTGCTTTTTATGATGCTTAATACACAGGACACAAACTCAGCAGAGCATATTCAGTTTATCAAAGAAACAGTTGCAGAAAATGCTGATTGCAAGTGGAAGGTAGTTACATTGCATCAGGATATTTATGGTTCGGCAGAGCATTCGAATGAGCCGGAGATTGTGAATTTACGTTATGCGCTTACACCGACATTTGAGAAATATGGTGTAGATGCTGTGCTTACAGGACATGACCATGCTTATTCAAGAAGTAAATTTCTTTCAGGCAATCAGATAGAAAAGACTGTAACATATACTGATGATGAGTTTGATGAAATGCTTGATAAGGATATTGACTATACAGGTGAGGGTACTTTGACTGTAGCACCGGGAAATATCAAAGCAGACACAACAGACGAATCAGAAAAGACATACTTATCTTATCTTACTTCTGTGATGGATGCAGACAGAATTACAGAGACAGGAGAGTATGTGGTAGATCCTAAGGGAATTCTTTATCTTACAGCCAGCAGTTCATCAGGAAGTAAGTATTATGACCTCGTATCACGTCAGCAGTCATACATAGCAAGCAGATGGCAGGAGGATGTCCCTACATATTCACTCATCGATGTGACAGAGACAACCATGACAATTAACACTTATCGTACTGACAATGACAGTGCAATTGACAATACGGTTACTATTGTAAAATCAGCAGACAAATCAGCAGTTGATGCTAAGCTTGCGCAGATAAATAAAGAGCTTACAGATAATAAACTTGTAGAGAAGGACTACACAACTGGTAGCTGGAAGGCTTTAAAGGATGCGATGGATGCCGCAAACCGTATCAGCCCTGAGACTGAGCAGGCACAGATCAACAAGATACTTGAGAACCTGACAACAGCCAGAAACGGTCTTGTAAAGGTGACTGCACAGGAACCACCAAAAGCATCAGAGCAGCCAACAGAAAAGACATCTGAATCAGAGAAAGCATCAGAGCAGCCAACAGAAAAAACATCTGAATCAGAGAAAGCATCAGAAAAGTCAAACAATAAATCAGTTTCTAAGGTTAAGACCGGTGATGAGTCACAGGCACTGCTTTGGACAATTGTTTGTGTGATTGGTCTTGGAGCAGCAGGAACAGCAGTGGTATTTGCCGGAAAAGAGAGAAAATAGTGAAGAAAATCTGTATTGCAATAATAAGTATTGCTCTGATAATTGCATTTGGAATATCACTGAACAATGTGGAAAAGACAGAACTGCAATCAACTGATGGCCGTGATTTTGAAAAAGCGACGGTGACAGAGATTGTCAGCTCTGATTATTCGGATAGCACTTCAAAGGATTATGATGGTTCTGTGGGTGAAGATGACAGTGTCAGGGCTGGGCAGCAGCAGATAAAGGTCAAAATAAGAACTGGTGAGCATAAGGGAGAAATTCTGGATGCCACCAGTTCTTCATCGTATCTGTATGGTGCCAGATGTAGAATAGGAACAAAGGTAATAGTGATAATCAGCGAGTCGGATGAGCTTACAACGGTAAGTGTCTATAATTATGACAGAGGAAATCAACTGTATATGATAATTGCCTTTTTCCTTATAGTTTTAGTGTTAATTGGAGGATTCAAGGGCTTTAAATCAGCTGTAGGACTTGTGTTTACATTCTGTTGCATTTTATTTGTATTTATGCCGCTTATCTACAGAGGAGTGTCTCCTATTTTTGCGGCGGCATTTGTGGTAATTATAACAACAGTCGTTGTTATGTATCTGATAGATGGATTTACTGCAAAATCAATCTGTGCAATCGTCGGCACAATAATAGGTGTGGTGTTGGCTGCTGTTTTTGCATTTATATTTGGAAAAATATGCCATATATCCGGCTATAATGTGGATGATATCGAAAGTCTTATTTATATTGGTGAGATGACAGATATAAAGGTGGGAGAGCTGATGTTTGCAGGGATACTGATATCAGCTCTTGGTGCTGTGATGGATGTTGCCATGTCTGTAGCAAGCACTATTAATGAGATTCATGATAAAAATCCAAAGCTTGACACCAAAGAACTGTTTAAATCCGGCATAAATGTCGGAAAGGACATGATGGGAACCATGTCCAACACGCTGATTCTGGCTTTTGCAGGTGGTTCGATTAATACCTTTGTATATATTTACAGCTATAACTATCAGTATTATCAGGTGCTTGATATGTATTCAATCGGAATTGAAATAATTCAGGGAATTTCTGCAACGCTTGGAGTGATACTCACGGTGCCTATAGTGTCTGCAATATCTGCTGTAGCACTAAAGAAAAACATATAATAAATTGGGAAAGAAGTCGTATTGCTATCATCATGTTAAATACATTATAATAAGAAGAAAACAGCTAAGGCTGTCAAGGAGAACAATATGAAAAGTACAGCGTTTGATATGGCTATGATGGCATACAGACAAAATGATATGGAGGGAGCATTCCGTCAATTTCTGCCACTGGCAGAGACTGGCGATGCAGATGCCATGAATATGGCAGCAAATATGTTTGAAAGAGGCCAGGGCACATACCGGGATCCCGGGCGCGCAGTGTTTTGGTGGAAGAAAGCAGTGGAGCTTGGAAATGTGGATGCACTTGCCGATTATGGTCAGTATCTGGTCACTACCTTTTTTGATGGCAAGGAGCAGAAGCTTGGTGTAGGGTATCTGGTTACTGCGACGGAGCGTGGCAACAACAGGGCAGGAGAGAGCCTTGTGGAGTTTGCCCTTAAAAATAACGATGCCGGAGTCAAAGTATACAGGACAGCAGCAGATTACTGCGACCGGGCTATTGACGCTGCGACAGATTCATATCTTCGCACACAGTATGTGCAGAAAAGGGGTATGCTTAAATATAAGCTCAGACAGCACAGACTTGGAAACAATTATGTATATCTGGCAGCGGTATTTTCAGCGATAGGAGCAGTATTTCTCATGATTGCATCAGTGGATTTGTTTCTTGAGCTGCATATGGAGTATTGCGATATGTTTAAGCTGTTTTCGTATAGTAAAATGATACCATGGGAGGCTGATATAGCTATGTTCTTTGGTGCGATGCTTTTATTTACGCTTGGCAAGGTAACAAATAAGCTTCATGTGGCGAGCTTTTTGCAGCTTCTTGCATCTGTATTTTCAGTGGCAGTTGTTGCCATGCACTTTATCTGTGTGATAAATGATGGCAGGGTGTGGTATGACAAGCTGCTGTGGTATGTGGTGCTTGTTGTCATTCCGCTTATGCTCGGAAAGCTGTTGGGTGAGATACTGAGAAAGATTATTGGTATACAGTAATAGTTTCGAGATGACTTAAGCGATGTAAGACATTTAATATGTAAAATAATATTTCGATATGTAACAAAAGGAGAATGAACATGACTCTGCAACAATTAAAGTACGTGGTGACAGTGGCAGAATGCGGCAATATAACAGAGGCTGCAAAGCAGCTTTTTGTCTCGCAGCCCACTGTGACCAGCGCTATACATGACCTGGAAAAAGAGATGCAGATAGTTATTTTCATCAGGACAAACAAGGGAGTGATACTATCAGAAGATGGTGAGAGATTTCTCGGTCATGCCAGACAGGTGCTCGAGCAGGTAGATCTCATAGAGGGGATCTACAAGGATGATGTGGTGAGTAAGCCACACTTTGCGGTATCGTGTCAGCACTATTCCTTTGCAGTGAATGCATTTGTGGATGTAATCAGAGAGTTTGATGCATATCAGTATGATTTTACCATCAGGGAGGAGCAGACTCACGAAATTATTGAGGATGTCACGAATTTAAAGAGTGAGCTGGGAGTCATATATCTAAGCTCCAAGAATACGGAGGTGCTTTCAAAGATGCTAAAGCGTAATGAACTCGAGTTCACAGAGCTTTTTACAGCCACACCGCATGTATTCATATGTGACAGTCACCCGCTTGCTTCAAAAAAGAGCATCACGATGGATGATCTGCAGGACTATCCGTACTTGACGTATGAGCAGGGAGAGTACAATTCACAGTACTTTTCGGAGGAGTTTGTCAGCACTCTTGATAGCAGAAAGAATATCAGGGTCAGAGACAGAGCTACACTTTTTAATCTGATAATTGGCTTAAATGGCTACACAGTGTGTTCAGGAGTGATTTCCGCAGAGCTGAATGGAAGGAATATTATATCAAAGCCACTTGATGTGGAGGAGTATATGAGGATAGGCATTATCAGCAGAAAGGGTGTGGTACTCTCGCGATATGCAAGGGAGTATATCGAAGCATTGAAGGCGCACTGTATGTGACGTTACAATAATATAATATGATTAAAGGGTCATATAATCGATGCATGCTTGCATGCAATTCGATGTATACCTTAGTGCCCACACTATATATAAGGTCTAAATATATACAAATATATGATACAAGGAGCATAGCATGTACGATAGTATAATAATAGGAACAGGTCCTGCCGGACTGTCGGCAGCCCTGAATTTAAAAACATATAAAAAGGATTTTATCTGGTTTGGTTCGAAGAACCTAAGCGAAAAGGTGCAAAAGGCAGACAAAATCACAAACTATCCCGGATTTCCACAGATAAGCGGACAGGAGCTGTTTGAACGCTTTGACGCTCACAGGAGAGCTGCGGGAATTGATATAACAGAAAAGACTGTGACCAATATCATGCCTGCAGGAAACGGTTTTATGGTGCTTGCAGACAATGAGATGTATGAGGCAAGGACTCTCATACTTTGCATGGGTGTGATGTCTGCAAAGCAGCTGGATAGAGAGGATGAGCTGCTTGGAAAAAGGCTCAGCTACTGTGCCACCTGTGATGGCATGTTTTACAAGGATAAGAGGATAGCTGTCATATGTAATGACAAAAAGTATGAGCATGAGGTTAAATATCTTGCGGATCTTGCGACAGAGGTATTGTATTTCCCGGCCTATAATGACAGCGAAATAGAGCTTCCAAATGTAAAGATATCAAAGGATGTACCTATAGCATTAATCGGAGACTCATTTGTGGAAGGAATTACGCTTCGAAGCGGAAAGACTGAGAGCGTAGACGGAGTATTCTGCCTCAGGAACGCCATCGCACCATCAAAGCTTATGCCGCAGCTTGAAATAGAAAACGGACATATATTGGTGGATAGAGCCCAGCAGACAAATGTGGCAGGCTGTTTTGCGGCAGGAGACTGCACAGGCAGGCCATACCAGTACACGAAGGCTGTCGGAGAAGGAAATGTGGCAGCACATTCGTGTATACAATATCTTAGTAAATCAGAAAAATAATATGGCAATGGCATAGAGGTCGGTTAAAGCATGTTAAAGGCAATTACAGCCACTTACCATTGAGAAGATATTGATTTCTCTCAGCTCCGACTGAGACAAATTGTATTTCGTGTCTTAGCATGTCCTCAAGGAAGTTTATGTAGCGCTTAGCATTTACAGGCAGCTCATCATATGACCTGCAATTTGATATATCGGTTTTCCACCCCGGCAGCATTTTGACTACCGGGGTATATTTTTCGAGATTTTCGGTAGGGTCAAAGACGTTTGTTACGGCATTTTTATACTGATATCCTGTGATAACAGGAATCTGATCCATGATGCTTAGGACATCTAGCTTGGTCAGTGCGATTTTGTCGGCATGCTGGCATTTTAGACCATAGCGGCTTGCAACGGCATCAAACGGACCCACACGACGTGGTCTTCCAGTGGCAGCACCATATTCGCCCCCATACTTGCGGACCATTTCAGTCCATTCACCGTTCATAGCTTTTTCTGCGACAAATGGTCCGGCTCCAACACAGGTAGAGTATGCCTTTAGTACACCGACCACATGATCTAATGAGGCACCGGGGATACCGGCACCTATAGGACCGTAAGCTGAGATGGTGGAGGAGCTTGAAGTATATGGGAAAATACCATAGTCTATATCCCTCATTGCACCAAGCTGTGCTTCAAGTACAACACGCTTTCCCTTTGATAGTGCATCCTCAAGGAATGCACCGGTATCTGTGATATAAGGTGCATATTTTGCAGCCTTCTGCCTGCACCATGACAAAAGAGCTGACAGAGACATAGGCTCCTGATGATAGCAGCCTGCAAGCTCAAGGTTTTTAGCTTCAAGCATGGTCTTAAGTCTGGCCTGTACATTCTCTTCGTCTAAGTGGAGTAAATCACCGAGACGGATTGTTTTTTTACGGTATTTATCGCTGTATGCATAGGCAATACCGCGTTTGGTAGAGCCGAAGGCTGCTCTGGACTTTGAAAGGCGCTCTTCCTCAAGCTCATCCTGTATTTTATGCCACGGCATTGAAATTGTGGCTCTTGTTGATAATTTCAGGTTTTTTGGTGAAACAGATACATCTTGTGTTCTGATCTGTGCAATTTCATTGGACAGATGGTTTAGGTCAATAACCATTCCGTCACCGAGCACACATACTACATCTGGGTGAAGTATTCCGGATGGAAGTAGATTTAAGACAAATTTTCCCTGTTTATTAACTACTGTGTGTCCGGCATTGTTACCACCCTGATAGCGGACTACGATATCCGCATGTTCTGCGAGAAGGTCGATGACACGACCCTTTCCTTCGTCTCCCCAGTTTATTCCTGTAACTGCTGTAAGCATGATGAATGCCTCCTTGTTTTTTGAGTTTAATATTTGTATGTTGGTGCAGAGCTTGTACTGTCCGGATTTTGAATGGTATAAAACAAGTCTGCTTATAATGTGTATGATTCTGTTACGTGCAATACCTAAACGTCTTATCAGTTAGTATTCTTGCAAAGATGAGTCCGAGCGGCAGTGCAATGATAATCATGATTGCTGATGCAAACCATGAAACAGCATCCGAAAGTGCCATTATGCCGAAATTGTATATAGCCCGATACAGATAAAGTCCCGGAACCATTATGACTATGGATGGAACAGTAAGGGATATTCTCGGATATCCGTTGTTTTCCTTGATAAATGATGCGAGAAGCCCTGCTGTGAGAGCTCCGGCAAATGCGGCAGCAGGAGCCGGCATACCTGTCAGGTCTACCAGCTCAAGCCGCAGTGAATTTGCTATGGCACCGATAAGTGCGGCTGTTGCAGCCATGGGAGCTGGACTGTTGAACATGATTGAGAATCCAAACACACCGAAGAAGCTCATTATAAGCCTCAGGATTAGATGTAGTACGGGGGTCAGATTCAAGTCTTCAAAGTCCATAGGCTGCAGTCGCAGAAGCAGTGCCATAATCCATGCAAACATCGTGGCTACCATGACTATTATTATTGCATAGGCAAGGCGTTCAAGACCGGAGCGTAGATCCAGCTTTGCCAGGTCGATTCCGCTTGTGATAAACGGAAATCCGGGTATGATAAAGAGCATAGAACAGATGTATCCGGCTTCGTGAATTGATGGTACATTGAAAGCCATCTCTGCAATTTTTAAAAATGCCGCATATATGAAGCATGAGGCAGAAATTGATACCGCTATATTTAGGAACAAAGTAAAATGATGTTTTATAAGCTTTGTACGTATGAGATTTCCGATGCCGGCTGCTACAAATGCCAGTATCATTTCAATAGGACCTCCTCCGAGCAAAAACGTGAAGGCACAGCATGCTATAGCTGCTGCAAGTCCAAGCCTTGCAGGGGAGTAAATGGCATGAATCTGTTCAATCTCATCAAGTCGCCGGTGGATTTCTTCGCCGGTCAGATGAGCTTCCTCGTTAGGAAAATTGTCGACAAACTGCTCCATGCGATAGAGCTTTGATGTGTTTACACCTGTGTTTGCTATGCTGAGTGACTGTGATATACAGTCATTTCCGTCAAAGCAGTTAAACTCGATTGACATAAGTCCGACATCCACTGTACATGTGACACCAAGCTCCTTTGAGAGCCGGTTCATGGAGGTTCTCACACGCCAGGCTCCTGTGCCGCAGGAGAGCATGATGAGTCCGACACGTCCGATTACAGAGGCTTTTTCAATCAGTCCCGCCTTATCTATGAGTATATTTCCATCCTGTCTGGCATAATCATGCCAGGGGATTTCCATATGATTTTTTTCAATGATATCTGTGTAGCTGTTATCTGCCATAAATTATCGCCTCGGCCTTTTGTACATGTTTTTCAAGATTTTTTAGGAAATGAGAGCTTCGCAGGAAAATACCAATTTCATCATACCGCTTGTCATTTTCCACAAGAGAGTCCTGACCGTAAAAAACATATGCCATAGGAAGCTCCTTTTCAATCTGTATCATCAGATCCCATACGGCAGAGTAAGCCTCAGCCTCAGTCTCCTTGAGTTTTACGGTATCGGGAAGCTCTCGTATCAAGAGTATTCCGTCATGCTTTACAATGACCTGCTGCGTGGGAGTCATATGCTCGGAATCATATGTGTGACTGTAGCGGTAAGCCTGTGCGTAGTAGATATCCTTTTTGTCTGGCATATCATTGTATATCTCATGAAAATGTATATAGTTCTTGTCGTGAGATATGTGTTTATACTCGGGCAGCGGATTTCCGTGCTCATCGGTCATGATTATCGGATTTTGATGTCCGTCGGCATTGAACCTGTACGGTATGATATATGAATTGCGCAGCAAATCAAATACGGTGTTGTTGCACAGACACATAAGCAGTGCGGAAAGATCGCGGTTGGTATATGCATTGAAGAGAGCTTTAGCAAATTTTTCTGCCGGAAGTGATACATCAAATTCATCGTTGTAAACCAGATTTTCATTGAAGGTTTCCATAAGCCTGTCACACGCCCATGGATCGTTTAGTATCTTCTGAAACAGCATTTCTGTATGGTCTTCTCTTGGAAACATTGTCTTTTCACTCATTTGAAACACGTCCTTTTCTTATATATATAATCAATATTTCTCTTTTGAGCATTTATGATTATACAATTATGATTATAATAAGTAAAAAGTATAATTGATATAATTGAAATATCATATTATTATATCATTAGTATCTGTGTATTACCGGAAAAATGACCGGTAAAACGATAATAAAAAGGAGGCTTTAAATATGGATATAAATTTTGAGTACTACAAGATATTTTATTATGTTGCAAAATACCACAACTTTACCAAGGCGGCCCAGGCGTTAAACAACAGCCAGCCGAATATTACCCGGGCCATGAATTGTCTGGAACAACAGCTGAATACCACTTTATTTATCCGTACCAACCGCGGCGTACAGCTCACTCCGGAAGGAGAACGGCTTTATACCCATGTGCTAAGTGCAATGGAGCAGTTTCAGGCAGCAGAGAGGAGCTGGCAGACAGCTCCGGATTATCCCATGGAAGTGTAGCCATCGGTGCCAGTGAAACTGCCCTCAATATTTTCCTGCTGGATAAATTAAAAAGTTTTCACATGACTTATCCGGGAATCCGGCTGAAGCTTTACAACCATTCCACACCGGAAGCCAGGAGCTTTCCCTTCGGGAGGTAAAGAACTATCCGATGATTTCTCTTGGGCGGGAAACTATGACCTATAAATTCTACAACAGTGTATTTTTATCACATGGTCTGGATCTTTCCCCGGATACGGAAGCTGCCACTGCGGATCAGATTCTGCCTCTGGTAAAATGCGAGCTCGGGCTTGCCTTTTTGCCCCAGCCGATGGCCGCACCTTCCCTTTTGAAAAAAGAGATCGTACAGATTCCATTAAAAGATGAAATACCGGAGCGCCAGATCTGCCTGGTGTATGACAGCCAGCATCCTATGGGAGCTGCGGCAAGGGAATTAAAAAATACCATTCTATTAGGGCATGTATAAAAACAGCGTATGGAAAAAATTTTGGTAATTAGAAAAAACTTGGAGAAAGTACTTTATGGATTACATAAAAGAAGCGAAAAAACTTGGTTTTTCAA
>OHGR01000871.1_pt1 | contig 10281 bp, 8 predicted proteins | sample 1567911 | NCBI WGS metagenome assembly OHGR01 (sample SAMEA3879552, study PRJEB24766) | human gut metagenome | biome: human-associated habitat; feature: feces | place: USA | collected 1985/1987
GGCATCGCTAGAATGAGAAAGTGTATAATAATATGGAAACAGGATCATTGCGGATAAGTGATATACGGCCGGATTTTATCTATATGATGGAACAAGCCGTGAAAGCCCCATCGGGGCATAATACCCAACCTTGGTTGTTTCGTGTGCAAAAGGATAGGATACAGATTCTTCCGGATATGAGTAAGTCCCTTCCGGCCGTAGATCCGGATAACCGTGAGTTATTTATTAGCTTAGGATGTGCCACCGAGAATCTTTGCATTGCGGCTGAGGCAAAAGGATATGCTCCGCTACCGGTTTTTTCAGGATCGGGGGAGATCACCGTACTCTTGTCGGAGGCATCGATGATTAAGGAGACGAGTGGGCTTATCGAGGAAATTTCGGTCAGACAGACGAATCGAGGCATATATTCCGGGGAAATGATTCCATCGGATCAATTGAGCTATTTGAGGAATACGCCTTTGGAGGAAAATATCAGTCTGCATTTGTGGTCGAAAGGAGAGTGGGAGTTCGATACGCTTTCTTCTTATATATTTGCGGGGAATAACCGGCAAATGAACGATCATCTGTTTAAACGAGAGCTGAAATCATGGATGCGTTTTAATAAGAATCATGTACGAGCTACATCGGACGGCCTGAGTTATGCGGTGTTCGGGGCGCCGAATCTTCCCCGTCTTATCTCAGAGACAATCATGGGAAGTGTCTTGAAAGCCGGCATACAAAATAGGGGAGACAAGAAGAAGCTGGACTCTTCTTCTCATTTAGCCTTGTTCGCCTTACGGACAAATACGCTACCGGAATGGTTTGCGCTAGGCCGGAGTTTGCAACGTTTTCTTTTGAGAGCTACGGAAAAGAATATCGCTTTCGCCTTTTTGAACCAGCCTTGTGAGGTGCGTGATCTTTCCGGTTTGCTGGCGAAAGACTTGTCTTTCACCAACGAGATTCCTGCCTTGATCCTCCGTCTAGGATACGCTAAGCGGAAAATGCCGTACTCACCTCGAAAGTCTTGGCGTGAGAGGCTGGTTCCGTAATGGCTAAGTCAGATAGCGAGTACCCTCGTTCATGCCAGCTTGCACGGGATATGCCAAGACGAAACTGTTTGCCTGAAAGTATTTGTTGAGGTACTTGGGGATACGGGCCATGGCGGGAGCGTAGGAAAGTCCTTCCTTGCGGCTAAGGATAATCCACATCGTGTCGTCCGGTTTTATATCCCGGAAAACGATCAGGAAGTCATCCCAGTCGTTGAATTCGATATAACTGGCTTCTCCGCTTTTCTTGGCTAATAATTTCTTTAAGGCATTCAAGGTCGCTTCCGAACCGTAAAAGACTGTCGCTGCACCTGTGTTCTGGGTCACGTTTCGTAGCCGGAAGATGATTTGGTTGAAACCGATTTCTTTTTCGGCCAATTCCGGGATGATGATCAGATGCCGTCTAACAGTAGAGATGGGTTGTGCGGGCTTGTATATGAATGTGCTTACACTACTTTCCGCCAATACGCTTTCCACGATATGGCCAAGGAAGGCCGCCGGTATATCTTTTTCCTTGTGCAATCCCACTACCAGATCTGTGATCTCCCGCTCTTTTACCACGCTGGCGATAGCATTCGATACGCTTAAGTCATATCTTAATAAATCCTTCATCCGGGTATCCGTGGCGGCAGCCGTATTGACTGCGGTCTGTAGAACCCTGCGGGATTGTTTTAACGCTTTCTCGTCTGAATGATGGTTATCTATCAATTTTAGGGCAAACAAGCCGTTCTTGTTTTGGGGAGATTTGATCGCCAAGCTGAGGTTGACCAGCTCTTCCACGGTCTCTTCATTGCTGACCGGTATCAAGATATGCTCTGATTCTTTTTTGTTTTCCTCCTTATCGGATATATCTTGGGCCGCTATGTTATGAGCGCCTTTTTGGGCGGCGAAAGAGGCGATGGTGCAAGTGACAAGTATCATCAGGATCGTACCGTTCAACACGCTCTCATTTAATAACCGGATTGGTTCCCCATTAGCGTCTGTTCCGGTGATTACGTTATATCCGACCATCACGGCGGCCAATGTAGCGGCGGCTTGTGCGTTACTTAAGCCGAAAATAACGCTTCGCTGATCCGTGGACAGATGGAAAGTCTTTTGGGTCATCCAAGCGGCTATGTATTTGGCGGCCGTAGCTACGATAATCATGATAAGCCCTACTTTAATGGTCTCGAAACTGGTAAAGAACGTACGATAATCTATTAACATACCTACGCCCAACAAGAAGAATGGGATGAATATGGCATTTCCTACGAACTCGACACGATTCATCAAGGGTGAGCTTTGCGGGATAAGGCGATTTAGGGCTAGTCCGGATAAGAACGCCCCGATGATCGCCTCCATGCCCGCTACCTGAGCTAGGAAAGATCCCAGAAATACCATCACCAGCACGAATATATACTGTGATATATTATCGTGTACATGCTTAAAGAACCAACGCCCAATGAAAGGGAAACCGAATAATACGATTAACGCGAATATCAAGATGGAAACCCCCAGACGAATCCAAAACATATCGTTGACCTGTCCGGTGGCCATGCCGACAATGATCGTTAGGACGAGCAATGCCAAGGTATCAGTGATCATCGTTCCTCCTACGGTGATACTGACAGCTTTGTTTTTGCTGATACCCAGTTTACTGATAATCGGATAGGCGATCAATGTATGGGAGGCGAACATACTGGCGAGTAAAACGGAGGTCAATATGTTGAATCGCAGGACCCATATCCCGACAACCGTTCCTAGGATCATCGGAATGAGGAATGTGTACATGCCGAAAGCTAGGCTTTTCGTACTATTTCTCTTAAAATCCGCCATATCGATTTCCAATCCGGCGAGAAACATGATATAAAGCAATCCCGCCGTCCCGGACAAGATAATGCTGCTATCCCGTAATACGAGATTAAAGCCATGCGGTCCGATAATTGCGCCGGCAATGATCAGTCCAAGCAGGTGAGGGATTCTCAGCTTGTTTAATAAAAGGGGAGCGGCCAGGATAATTAAAAGAATCAAGAGAAATTTTAATACCGGGTCCGCTAAGGGCAATGTGAAATCTATTGTCGAGGCTAATACCATATGCGTAATTTTTTCGTTATAATTTGAAACAAAAATAATAAGAATTTGCGGAGATTGCAGCGTTTACGCCAACTTTGCATCTTCTTTTATAGATAACAATAAATGTGTGAGTTTTATAAGTTAAAGTATATGTAAATCTTGGGACATTAGCGTGAACCGATTATATTTGTACATACATTGCATTGAGTTTATTGTTATAAAACTAAAAAGCGTTTAAACCCTTTGCATAAAAGGGTGTCAAACATGAAAAGAGAAAAATATTTATTTAATGTAGAGGAGAAACAAATATGAAACCCATGAAATTAACATCTTTAGTGATGATGCTTCTGATCGCGTTTAGTGCCGCGGCTCAGGAGGAGTTCTTTGATGATGTGTATTTCTCTTCCAAAAACAAGAAAAAGAAAGAACAGGTTGAAGAGAAAAAGGTTGTTCAGCCGAAACAGGAGTCTAGGACCCTGGTCGCTACAGCCAAGAGCCAAGCTTCTTCAGACAGCCGGGATGTGGATGAATATAACCGTCGTTATACATCAGTCGAGGTGGAGGAGCCTTATCGTGAGGATGATTCCGTTATCTATGAGGATAGCGATGAGAATGAGTCTTCTTCCGAGCGTCGTTCGGATACTGAATATACGGAACGTATCATTCGTTATCATTCGCCGAGTAAGATTACGATCGCCGGAGCGGATCAAGTCGATTTGTATCTGAGTGACGGATATTATGGTTACGGCTATGATACGGATTATTCGAACGGTAGCGCGAACGTGAATTTTAATATCAATGTCGGCAACGGTTGGGGCTCGCCTTGGTATACAGGTTGGTACGATCCTTGGTTCTATAGTTATAGCCCTTGGTGGACTTATTCATCTCGCTTCTACGGCCCGTCTTGGGGATTCGGCTGGGGCTGGGGAGGCTTTTATGCCGGCTATTATAGTCCGTGGTACGATCCATGGTATGGCCCGTCTTGGGGCTGGGGTGGAGGCTATTGGGGTGGCCATTGGGGACATCACCATCATTACTATCCCGGTTACTACTCGACTCCAAGTAGACATTATTCAAACGGACGTTCCTCTTATCGAGATAATCGCTCTTATGCGAGTGGCAGAGGTTCCGGTTATACAGGTGGGCGGAGCAGTGGCTCTTCTTCCTTGAGAAATTCCGGATCGACTACAAGACCTTCGTCTTCAAGTTCCTTGAGCAATGGACGTGCGGGATCTACCCGTAGGGAATCTGCTATTTCCTCTGGTGCGGGACGTCGTTCCTCTTCTTCTGTTAGAAATTCGGCAACGACAAGAAGTAGCTCGGGCATAAGTAATAGCTCGGCGAGAACAAGGATTTCCAGAAGTAGTTCTGGAGCCGCATCTTCTTCCGGACGTCAATATTCAGCTCCGGTAACACGTTCTTCTTCCAGAAGCAGTAGCGATTTCTCAAATAGTCGCTCTTCTTCCAGTCAATTTAGAAGTTCCTCTCCTTCTCGTAGTAGTTCGGTAGGTTCTTCTTCCGGTAGCTTCGGTGGAGGTCGTTCTAGTGGAGGCTCTGTTGGTGGCGGAGGTGGCCGTGCCGGTGGTGGTCGCAGGTAAAAGTGTTAGGTTGATAAAATTAGAGATACGATGAAAAGGATAGGAATTATAATGTCGGTGCTTGCCCTGTGTGGCGGCACCGCTTTTTCGCAGTCACAGTTGGATGCCTTTAAGTATTCCCAGACGGAGTTGAATGGTACGGCTCGTTATTTAGGAATGGGTGGTGCTTTTGGTGCGTTAGGTGGTGATATTTCCGCTATGAATACGAACCCGGCAGGCTTGGCGATTTATAAAAGCTCGGAGGTGGTTACGACATTGAGTTTGTCTTCGGCCTCCGCGAAGACCGATTGGCTTGGTTCGAAGGTGGACAACAGCCGTACGAAGGTGAGTTTCGATAATATCGCTTACGTAGGATATTTCCCGACAGCGAATGATGAGGGTATCGTGAGCTGGAACGTTGGTTTCTCTTATAATCGCTTGAAGAATTATAACCGGAACTATACGATGGCTACAGGAGGTGATTTGAATACTTCTCTTTCTGATTATGTGGCCATGCGTGCGGCAGGAATGCCTAGCGGACTGTTGGGGGAGGGTAAAGACTATAACCCTTATAATAACCAAGACTTAGGTGATTGGCTATCTATTCTAGGATACAATGCCGGTTATATGGATTCATATAACGATAATGATAAAGAGTATTATAGTGCGTTCGGGGATAAAGATGCGGATGGGCAATGGAGTCCGTATTTATTGCAAGGAGGTCAATTAAAAGTTTCAGAGCGAGGTTCCGTGGATCAATATGACTTGGCTTTCGGTATAAATATATCGGAACTTGTGATGCTTGGCGCTACGGTTGCGATTACGGATCTGAACTATAGATATCAGTCATCGTATGATGAGGAATTTACGAACGGCAATAATTTATACTTAGATAATTACTTGGATACGGATGGTACCGGGTATTCATTTAATGTGGGTGCTATCGTTCGTCCTACTGATTTTCTTCGTTTGGGTGTAGCTTATAATTCACCTACGTGGTATAAGATGACAGATCGTTATTATGGTGAGGCCGGTTCTTATCTGACCTTTATGGATAAAGGGGAGATGAAGGAGCGTAAACTGGATGCGGCTACTCCTAATAATGCTTATTATGACTATGAATTCCGTTCTCCGGATAAATGGATCTTTAGTGCCGCCGCAATCTTGGGTACGACCGCTTTGATAAGCGTTGATTACGAGTTGATGAATTATAAGAATATGCGTATGTATCAAACGGATGGTAGCAGTAACGTGTATACTAACCAAGATATAACGGATAATTTCAAGTCAATGAATACGATCCGTGTAGGTGCGGAGGTAAAGGTTACTCCTCAATTTGCCGTAAGAGCAGGTGTCGCCTACAGCGATAGTCCGATCAAGGATAAACTGAAGAATGGAGAGAAAGAGGTCTTTACGGTTGGTACGATTCCTAATTATACGATCGATAAAGGGGTCATGAATTATACGGTAGGTATCGGTTATCGCTTCACCCCGAACTTCTATACGGACTTGGCTTGTGTATTCCGTACGCATAAGGAAGATGTTTATGCGTTCTCTAATATGTTTGCGGGAGATGATCCGAAACCATTCCTCGAAGCCCAACCCGCCACGATGAAAACAAACACGACTCGTGTAGCTTTGACATTGGGATACAAGTTCTAATATACATATATTTTAGATCAGTAAAGTCCCCTGTTCGTACGTTAAAGGTGCGGGCAGGGGACATTCTTTTTATAATTTGAAATAAAATGTTTGTTGGTTTAAAATATTTTTCGTTCTTTTGCTTCCATAAATAACATTGTATAACAGTTAAACCCCATCGCCTATAGCATAAACATTACTCGAATAAACTAAAAATGTGAAAGTAATGAAGACTTTAAAAATGATGACCGACGAGGAATTGGTTGTCCTTTATGCAGAAGGTAATAATGCCGCTTTCGATATTTTATTAAATCGATACAAAAGTAGCATTCATTCTTACATTTATTTCATAGTACGTAACAAAGAGCTTACGGAGGATATCTTTCAAGAGACCTTCGTGAAGGTTATCATGACTATAAAACAAGGTCGCTATACCGAGAACGGCAAGTTTAAGGCATGGATTACTCGTATTGCCCATAACTTGATTATAGATAATTTCCGTCAGGAACGTAGCGAGAACACGATCTCGAATGATGAGGTAGAAATCGACTTATTTAATAACATCAAGCTTTGCGATGGTACGATAGAGGATAATATCGTGCGCCATCAAGTATTGTCTGACGTGAAGAAATTGGTAAAGCATTTGCCGGATAACCAGCGTGAGGTGTTGGAGATGCGTTACTATCAAGATCTTAGTTTTAAGGAAATCGCCGATATCACGGGGGTTAGCATCAATACGGCCTTAGGGCGTATGCGTTACGCTATCTTGAATATGCGCCGTATGGCCGATGAGAACCGTATCGAGCTATCTATGGTGTAAAATAATTTTCTTTCCATGCAATAAGTCTTAGGTCCCTACGTTTTATTAGCAAACAAGATAAAAATAAAGGTGCCTATGAGGAAGCTTTCTACGCAATGCATGGATGATTTGGAGAAAAAAGTGAAAAGTGCCCCGGAGGCGAAAAGTTCGCCTCGGAAGCAAACGATGGATTTCTTGAAACAGTTTGCGAGGGCTTATCAAGCGGAACCGGCTGTACGTTCGGAGCTCTGCGGGTATGTGTTGAACTAAGAATTACGGAAAGAGAATCTATATTATTAGGTTCTCTTTCTTTTTTTGTGTACTTTTGTAAAAACAAAAGACAAGATTATGAAGCATTTGATAGCGCCTTCCCTGCTTTCCGCTAATTTTCTGGATTTGCGGAAGGAGGTGGAGATGATAAATAAAAGTGACGCCGATTGGTTGCATCTGGATATTATGGATGGGGTATTCGTGCCGAATATCTCGTTTGGTTTCCCGGTACTTAACGCATTAAAGCCTATATGCCAGAAGCCGATGGATGTGCACTTGATGATTGTGGAGCCCCAGAAGTTTATCCCTGAGGTCGCGGCTACGGGAGCCTATATGATGAACGTGCATTATGAGGCATGTACCCATTTGCATCGGACGGTAGCGGCTATTAAGGAAACGGGCATGAAAGCGGGTGTTACCTTGAATCCGCATACGCCCATCTGCTTATTAGAAGATATTATCCAAGATGTGGATATGGTTTTATTGATGTCCGTGAATCCGGGATTTGGTGGTCAACGCTTCATTGAGCATTCCGTAGATAAGGTGGCCCGTTTACGAGAAATGATAGACCGGAAGGGATTGAGTACTATGATCGAGGTAGATGGCGGGGTGAATTTAGAGACGGGAAAGCGTTTGGTTGACGCAGGTGCCGATGTATTAGTCGCCGGTAACTTCGTATTCAAATCTCCAGATCCGATACAAACAATTAAAGACTTGAAAGCTTTGTAGAACACATTAATATATCACCAAAACCTAACTATCATGATTGAGGAAATACAAAAGCGGCCTTTTGTACGGCCGCTTTTTTTATGGATAACCGGAATTTTATGCTATGCGTTTTTACCTACCTCTTTGCTCTTATATGTTTTAGGGGTTTTATCTGCTCTGGTTTTTCTTTTTCTGGGGTTCTCGTGGGGGCGAGGGCATGCTGAGTTGCAATACGATTCCCGTTGGATATGGGGAGCTATAGTCTCTGTTTTGATTGTATGTTTGGCGGTTGAGGTCTGTTGGTATAGTGACCGGCGTATAGCGCTTGTAAATGAGCCTGCTTCTTCTTTAGATTTATTGGCTACCAAGGCTCAATATTCTTTGGTAAATACATTTGATCGTTTGCGTTTGTCTGATGAGGAGAAATCTATTTTGGCTACATTGACATTGGGATATAAGAAAGCGATGAGTCGGGAAACGAAAAGGCGCTTCTCTTTGGCGGGCGTGTCTCATATATTAGCGGTGAGCGGTTTTCATGTTGCCGTGATTTGTGGATTCTTATCTTTCTTTTGCTCGTTTATGCCAAAATGGGGGATAGGACGTTGGGTTCGTTATATCATTCTGGTGGGAAGTCTTTGGGGGTTTGTCTTTATCACAGGATTAGCGCCCTCGGCGGTACGGGCCGCCTTGATGCTGTCTTTATATTTAACAGGAAGGGTGCTTAGGCGTGTTACGGATGGATATAATACATTGGCCGCTGCCGCTTTCTGTATGCTGGCCTATAATCCGTATTATCTGTTTGATGTCGGTTTTCAGTTAAGCTATTTGGCCGTGTTTTTTATTTTATTCCTAGTGCCTCGTTTCAAGGAATGGATAGTGGTGAGAAATCCTTTGTTGGCCATGCCTTGGGAATGGATTACGGTGTCTATAGCTGCGCAGATAGGGACTGCTTTGCTCTGTTTTTATTATTTTGGACAATTTTCGACAGTTTTCTTGTTTACGAATCTACCGGTCACTCTCTTGGCTATGTTTTTGATTCCTTTTGCCTTTTTCTGGTTAGGCTATCCGGTGGATTTCTGTGGATATGACTGGATACAGAAGATCGTAGAAGGGCTGGTTCATGGCATGGTAAGGGTGGTGGACGTGTTCAGCGCCCTGCCTTATGCGACGATTACGGGTCGTTTTAGCTTCTTTGAGATGCTAGGAGGTTATGGTTTTCTTGTTTTATGCTTGATATATATGAAGATACGGGAACCAAAAGTTTTGTTGGCCGCCTTAACCCTTTTGTTAATAATATCAGTAAAGATCCTTATTGAACTTTTTTTGATAGCCGGAAACTAAAAAAGTCGTACCTTTGGGGTGAAAACAAAAAGATTATATGATCACTAAAATCATTCAAGAAGAGAAGATTCAGAAAGCCAAAAAATACGTAGAGAAAGGCGAGAGTTTTGTTATCGTGACGCATGTCTCACCAGACGGCGACGCATTAGGTTCATCCCTTGGTTTATATCATTTCCTATCCGCTTACGGTAAGGATAATGTAGCGGTAGTGGTACCGAACGCATTTCCCTCTTTTTATAGATGGATGCCGGGCGCTAAGGATGTCGTGATACATGAGAAATATCCGGATTTCGCCGAGAAATTGATCAAGGAAGCGGATGTTATTTTCTGCCTCGATTTCAATGAACCCAAACGTATCGAGAAACTGGCTCCGGCGGTGATCGCCTCAGAAGGCCGCAAGGTGATGATTGATCATCATTTGAACCCCGCGGATTTTTGTCGTGTGACGATGTCGTATCCGGAGATGTCTTCTACCAGTGAGATGATCTTCCGTTTTATTTGTCGTATGGGGATGTTCGATTTATTGAATCGGGATGCCGCCGCTTGTATCTATACGGGTATGATGACGGATACGGGATCGTTCACCTATAATTCGAATAAACCGGAGATTTATACGATCGTCAGCGAATTGATCAAGAAGGGGATTGATAAGGATTTGATCTATCGTAAGGTGAATCAGGTCTATTCCGAGTGCCGTTTACGTATGATGGGATATGTGTTGTATGAGAAGATGAGGGTCTATCCGGAACAACAGGCGGCTCTTATCACGTTATCGAAAGAGGAACTGGATCGTTTTCAGTACCAGACTGGAGATACGGAAGGTTTCGTGAACTTGCCGTTAAGCATAGAGAACGTAAGCTTTAGTGTC
>OHGR01000872.1_pt1 | contig 10279 bp, 6 predicted proteins | sample 1567911 | NCBI WGS metagenome assembly OHGR01 (sample SAMEA3879552, study PRJEB24766) | human gut metagenome | biome: human-associated habitat; feature: feces | place: USA | collected 1985/1987
GTCAGCTGATGGCCCTTGGGGCCGTAGTGGACGAATTTCATGCCCAGATGGGTGGTGATGAAGCCCAGGGACGCGCACACCTGAGTGCCGTCGCCCACGAACACCACCTTGCAGTCCGACAGCTTCTTGCCCCGGGGCAGGTTCTCCGCCATGGTGCACAGGTCGCCGATCTCCTGGGTGGGGTGGTTATAGTCGGACATGCCGTTGAGCACCGGAATGGAGCACGCCTCCGCCAGGTCCACGATGGTGCGGTGCTCAATGACCCGGGCCATGACCACGTCCACCAGATAGCTCAGCACCCGTCCGGTGTCGCCGATGGTCTCGTGTCCGCCCAGCTGGATCATGCCGGGGCCCAGATACTGGGCGTGGCCCCCCAGCTGGCTCATGGCCGTCTCAAAGGACACCCGGGTCCGGGTGGAGGACTGCTGAAAGATCATGCCCAGGTTCCTGTTTTTCATCAGCGGCGGGTAATAGCCGCCCCGGATGGCGTCCTTGATGGACAGGCTCAGCTGGATCATGTCCAGCAGCTCCTTCGCCGAAAAGTCGTTGGTGTCGATAAAATCCTTGACCATATGGTTTCCTCCTGCAAGAAATAGTTGGAAAATTTCCGCGTTCGGCCTTATTATGCGCTCGATGGCGCGTCTCTATGCAAAAAAGCCGCCTCTCGCTCCGCCGCCGTGAAAATGACGCAGGGAGGATTATATTTTCTTGCGGAATCGGCAAATTTACTGTTGCAAAAGCGCGAAGAAGGGCTTAAAATAGATTCTGAATCAGAGCGCCTGAAAACGTGCGGGGGAGATCTCCGCAGCCCCTCGTACAGGGCAATGGAAAATCACATATAAAGGAAAGGAATGAACAAAATGAACCAAACGTAAACACGATCTCCGCGGAAGAGATTGCTGTCGCTGATTCTGGCGGTGATTCTGATGATCGGGCTGCTGCCCATCTCTGCATTCGCCACCGGTGACGGGTATGAGCTGAGCGCAGGTTCCCGTTTCTTCATCGTCAACGAAAGCGATCCCACGGGTACCGATCTGGGGAACTTTGTCCAGCTGATTGGTCAGGAGTTCGCGGCCAAGGGAAAGCCCTCCTCGTCGGTCCTGCCCATCGTATATGGTCAGGAGAAGGACGCTGAAAAGGGCGATATTGTCGTGAAGCTCGACAGCTCCCTCGGTGAACAGAGCTACAAGGTCAGCGTCGGCCAGAAGATCGTCGTTACCGGCGGCGATGCCGCAGGCGCATTCTATGGCCTGACCAACCTGCTCCAGATGTTCGAGAAGAATAGCCTCCAGGATGTCACCAACACTCCCCTGGTGGCTGAGCGCTCCGCCTATATCGACTGCGGGCGTGTGTACTTCAGCCCGGAAATGCTCAAGGCTTTGATCAAGACCTTGGCTTGGAACCGGATGAACACGCTGTATCTGGACTTTTCCAACAACAACGCCACCCGGTTCTTCCTGGATGAGATGAAGGTCACGGCGGGCGGCCAGAATTATGACATCACCACGGCAAGGCCCAGCGACGGCAAATACCTGACCCAGGCCGACATGGTGGATATCATTAAGGTTGCCAAGCAGTACGGTGTCCAGATTATCCCCACCTTCAACAGTCCCGGCCACATAGGCGGTCTGTACAGCCTGAACAACAGCTTCTTTGATAAGGCAACCACGGATGACTATGATCGCAGCTGCGGTAAAATTACCCTTGATATCAGCAAGGCCGATGCATACGCTTTCGGCCAGGCGGTTGTGAAGCTGTATGTGGACTTCTTTGCCGGCCAGGGCTGCAAGTCCTTCAACATTGCGGCCGACGAAGCGACCCTCGGCAATGTGAAGTATGATAGCACGAATGCAACGTTTGTTAAGTATGTCAACGAACTGAACACATACATCAAGGGCAAGGGCATGACCACCCGGATGTTCAACGACGGTATCCAGAATGTGACCGGCGATGGCATCAGCAAGGACATCATCGTCCTGTACTGGGCCCCTGAGAGCACTGCGGAAGCTCTGCATAAGCAGGGCTACCAGGTGGTAAATTTCTCCTATGGAGCGGGCCTGTATTTCGCCTATGGCGCCAGCTGGTGGGTTTGGAACCAGCCTGTCAATACGATTTATGACGGCTGGACGCCCGGTGTACTCAATAGAAATACGGCAGACACTTATCAGTACAACTATGTGGCCACTGAGAAAACCGATCCCTCCAACCTGCTGGGCGCAACCTTTGCCGTTTGGACGGACTATGCGTTCACCCAGAGTGTTTCCGGTGACACGATTATCACCAGAAATAGTAATGATGTCGTGGAGAAAATCCAGGTCGTGGGCGACCGTTGCTGGGAGAATGCCAGCACAGCTTCCTATACCACCTGGAAATCCGGCCTGACCACTGCCCCCGGCGGCATCAATGTCAGCACTCATGCCATTGACGGCACCGTTCTGCCTGCGGCGTCCGGCATCACCGCCGCTTCCCAGGTGAAGATTCTCGTGGAGGACGCCAACACCGGCGTTTCCGTTGCAGTCAAGGGCGAGGAAGGCCAGAAGGGCAGCCTGACAGTTGATAGGCTCGAAACCTCCCCCAATGCCGACGCCATTACCGCCGCTGGCGCGGAGAAGTCCGTCTCCTATAACGTGACTCCCGCCGTTGATGGCAAGGCCTATACCGGTGAGGGCACCGTGACGCTGCCTGTTCCCGAGGGCTGGGCCACAGAGGCTTCCCGCATTCGCGCCTATATCATCGACAACGGCGCTGTGAAGCTGATTTCCGGCACCCTGTCCGGCGGCAAATACACCTTCCAGGTCCCCCACTTCTCCGAAATGGGCCTCGTCCAGCTGGCGAAGGGGGCAGGCTCTACGGAGAACGTCACCGTCGCCGTGGGCCGGACCAGCAAGGCCTACGACCTGACCGGCGATAATCTGCCTAATGACGACACTTATCCTCTGGGTGATATTGCCTCCTATACCGTCACGACTGCCGCAGGTAGTTGGAAAGTCGAAGGCAAGGCTAACGAGATTGTTTCTGGCGGCAAGTATGCCATCGGCAACGGCTCGCAGTACCTGACGCTCAATGACGGTACCCCCGGAACGACTACTGACTCCAGCAAGGCTGCGGTATGGACGATTACCAAATCCGGCAGCGGCTATACCATCAAGTCCGACAGCTATTATCTGCGGCATAGTAGCAACAGATTGAGTGTTAGTACGAGTAGTAGCGGCAGTACCTGGTACTGGAGTGCCAATGACGGCTTCTACTTCACCGATTATTATAGAAGATATTATTATCTGACCTACAGCAATGGCTGGACGGTGTCGCGCTATGCCAGCACCAAGGGCCAGCCCTACACGGCTACCGAGGTACCCGGCGGCAAGACGGTCACCTTCAAGGGCCTCAACCCCGGCAGCACCTCTGTGACCTTGGGCGACACCACCTACTCCGTCACCGTTGTCGAAAAGCAGAACGTGGAGATCCCCATCTCCATCATCGACTACCGCGCCGACGGCCTGCTGTTTGACTGGACCTACAACCCCGATTCCGGCTATGCCGATTCGTATCGGTATGGTTTGGTGCACGGCAAGGCAACGGGCTGGGGCGCTACGGTTGGAAGCGGCGCCACCTCGAAGCTTAACAGAAACACTGGATTGTATGAAGTGGATGGTTATACTTCCAGCAACGTTGAGCAAATTGAGGGGACTATCATTCAAAAAACGAGCAATTCTAATTCTAACACAACGTTCTACTCAAATAGTACGGATAACAACTGGTCCCGTGCTGGACTTGTTCAGGAGAAGCTGGGCACCAACGGCATGCCCGTTTACACTGACGCGGCTGTCAAGTATGTGGCAAGCCTTCTGAAAGCCGGCTATTACAACAAGATGAGCGGAAACTGCAACTCCCTCATCTATGATACGTTCGTAGCTTCCAACGGTTCCAGAACCATCCGCAATACCTCCGCCGACGGCTTCTCTGCGAACTTCAAAAACGCCAAGACCTACGCCAATATCAGCAATGCCTATGACCTCGCCTGGTACCTGCTGAATACCATTTATCAGGCGGATACCAATATGACCACGGTCACCGGTACGGATGGGCAAACGCACAGTGTGCCCATCTACGGCATGGCTGTGGATGCCTACAAGTCCATTGTTCTGACGGATAATGGAGCCGGCACCTATTCCTTCGAGGCAGGCTATAGCGATAATCCTAAATACGTCGATTATGACAGAACGAACGGGACGATTTCCCAAGGCACGGGTGGTACAGCAACCGTAGGCTTCTATCCCCTGGATAAACTCGGCTATGAGCAGTCCGGGCTGCTGACGAAAACCTCGGCCATCGACGCTACGCATAACGGCAGCTTCACCCTCCGCGGCGAGTCCCAGTTTGTGTACAAAGAGGCTTCCAACCTGTACTTCACCTTCACCGGCGACGATGATGTGTACATGTACATCAACGGCACCCTGGCTCTGGACCTGGGCGGCGCCCATGGCCGGAACAGCAAGACCGTTAACCTCAACGATCTGGACGCGACGAAGTATGGCCTGAAAGAAGGTCAGGTTGCCACCTTCACCTTCTTCTACATGGAGCGCTGCTCCGATGCCTCCACCTTCGGCATCAAGACCAACATGGAGCTGGTCCAGCGTGCTATCAACGTGGAAAAGAAGGCCTACGACACCAGCTATGCCAACGAGTATGACTCTGGCACCGCTGTGATCAACGGCACCACCGTGGCCTATGATCTGATCGTCACCAACAAGAGCAACAGCCCCATGAGCCAGATCAAGCTCACCGATACCGACAGTCTGCACAGCGAGAATGGCAGCGAGAACGGCAAGGCGGAGCTCGGCTATGGCGTAACGCCCCCCAGCGTGAAGCCCAGCACCTTGAAGGATGACCGCGGCACTGTGGCCCTGGGCCAGGGGAACGGTTATGTCCTCTTTATCACCGACAGCACCGGCACAGAGGTGGCGAATACCCGCAAGAGCTTCAGCAGCTTGCAGGACCTGTCCAATGAAATTGCCAGTCTCACGCTGCCTGCCGGTCAGTCCCTGCACGTCCGCTTCCTGACGGCGACTACTAAGATCAATGACTCCAAGATTCTGGATTACATCAACACCGTCGAGGTCAGAGCAACGGTCGGCGGCAAGGCCCTGTCTGACACGGCCAGCCACGAGCTGTACAGCTACAATGCCAACGATACCGGCAGAACCTATGTGGTGGACTTCGGCCTGCCCCTGAAGATTGAGGGTATTTTTGACACGGGTGCCCAAAGCAACATCGGCGATGTTTCTCTGAGCCCGAAGAATGAGCAGAAATATGGTACGGTTACAATCGCACCCAACGGCTTCAACACAACTTTGACCTATACCCGCACGGCCGACAAGACCATCAACGAGCCCGAGACCATTACGCTGGATGTTGTCTACAAGATCGGCAACAGCAACATCAAGCTGGAAAAGACCCTCACTATCATCCCCGCCAGCAATGTGTACTACGAGGACAGCCTGGCGACCTTTACGGACGGCAGCGGCGCGGCTAAGGACGCAAAGTGGAGCATCGTGGGTACTGCGACTGATGAGCAGAAATCTGCCACCCAGGCCCTGGAGCAGCTGGGCAGCAGCGGCATCTACGGCAAAGACGATGCCTACAACAGCTCCTCTATGCTCTCCATGGGCACCGCCCACAAGGTCACCGTGACCGCAAACATGGCCAATACTGATACTTGGAATGAGCAGCCCAACTCCGCTTGGCCCACCGCCCAGTTTACCTTCAAGGGCACCGGCTTCGACATCATCTCCCTGACCAATAACAAGTCGGGTACGATTTTCGTTGATGTCACGAATACCGCAACGGGCAAACAGTACAACTATGTGGTCAACAACTACTATGGCTATACCTATCAGAACGGCGAGTGGGTTGTGGATAAGAATGCGTCCGATACGTTGTATCAGATTCCCGTGATGAAGGTCGACGGACTTGGCTACGGCGAGTATAATGTGGTCATCAAGGTAGCCTATAACAAGTTCTTTGACACAGCCGAAGCGAAAGAGTACAGCTTCTGGCTGGACGCCGTTCGCATCTATGACCCCATGGGTGAGTATGCGGACTACACCCAGGACAACGAGGGTTATCCCCAGTACATCAAGCTTCGTGACACTCTGGTGGATGGAACAGCCAAGCCTGACGGAACCGACAAGACAGTATTTATTGACGGCGGTTCCACAGCTGATATTAAAACGACCTACGCCAACTATGGCCCCAACAACGAGGTCTACCTGATGAAGGGCCAGGCCATTACCTTCAAGATTCCGGCCAATGACAAAATCGCCAGCATCCAGATCGGCGCCAAGGCCCCCAAGGGTACGGCTAACCTGAATGTGAATGAAAAGGAAATTGTTTCGGGTGGCCTTTCCACTGCCACGGAGATGTACTATCAGATTGCCACTGTCGGCGGGCAGTTCACCATCACCAACACCGGCGATGGCATCCTGTCCCTGACCAATCTGAAGATCACCTATTCTGCAAAGAGTTCTGTGAGCCTCGGCACCCTGAATACCCAGGAGCAGGAGAACGCCGTCAGCCTGGTGCGGGCTCTGTTCACCGCGCCGGTGGCCACCTTCAGCCCGGAGACCTTTGAGGCCGACTGGGGCCGGGCGGTCCGCGCCGGTAAGCGGGCTACCCTGACGGTAAAGACCTCTGCGGACGTGGAAAGCATCACGGTGGACGGTCAGTCTATCACCAGCTATACTACCCGCACCCAGCGCACCGGCTGGGGCTGGTGGTCTCCCAAGGTCACCTATCACGTATTCACCTACACCATCACCGCTCCCGCCCAGACCACGGACTACGCAGTCTGCGCAGTGAATGCGGAAGGGACTGCCAGCGAAGCGGTCACCGCCACCCTGACGGTGAAGCTCACCACCTGGTGGAACTGGTGGTTCTGAGAAAGGAGCAATCGAAACCATGAAATCCTATGTATCCCCCATCGTCAGCTTCGAGAGCTTCGAGTTGAGCGCAAACACTGCCAATGCATGCGGAAATAAGACGCATACGCCGACCAATAACGCATGCGGTGTGGATGTCCCCGGTGTCGGAACAGTTTTTTTGGACAAGGTTGAAGGCTGCACATACAAAGGCAGCGACGGCGATTATAGCGTTTGCTATGACATACCGATTGATTCGACCCGTATTTTCAATTCCTGACCCAACTGAACACCCTGAAAGAGCCCTGCCCCCATGGGGCGGGGCTCTTTGCAAAGGAGCAATGTATGAAACGAACCATCAAGTGCGCCGCCCTGCTGCTGGCCCTGGTGCTGCTGTGCGCCGGGTGCGGCAAAAAGCAGCCCGCCCAGCCCGACCAGTACGGCCTGGCCCCGGAGCCCTCCAAGCTGGACGGCGTGGCCATCGGCAATGACCTGGAGATCGTCAGCACCGGGCGCTACGCCGGCCTGTTTGTGGAGGACGGCAGCGACGAGACCGTGTCCGATGTGTTCTGCATCCGCGTGAAGAACACCGGCTCCACCGGCGTGCAGTACGCCCACATCACCCTCACCCGGGGCGGGGAGTGCTACGAATTTGACATCACCACCCTGCTGCCTGGGGAGACGGTCCAGGCCCTGGAGCTCAGCCGCCAGACCCTGCCGGAGAAACCGGCGGAGCTTACCGCCGCCGTGACCACCTATGCCCCCTTCAGCGAGACGCCCTCCATGCACGACGACGTGCTGGAGGTGGCCGCGTCCCAGAACGGCATCACCGTTACCAACCGCTCCGACGCCGCCATGTCCCAGGTCTATGTCTACTACAAAAACGCCAGCGGCGACCTGCTGCTGGGGGGCATTACCTATCGCGCCGGGCTGACGGACCTGGGCCCCGGCGAGACCCGGACCTGCTACGCCGGGCACTACAGCCAGGACTCCAGCCGCCTGCTTTTCGTGACCTATGCCCCGTAAGCTGTACCGCTTTGGCGGCATGACCTTCGGCCTGGAGGCGGATTCGCCCATCGCGGACTCGCCTATGTGCGAGCCCTTCCGGGTAGGGGCGGGAGAACCGGCGGACCATACCGTCCGACTGACCTTCAGCGACCGGGTACCCGACCCGCCTCAGAACGCCCTGCGCCAGGGGCCGCTATACCGCTGGTACACCGGCGGCGCCCGCTGCACCCTGCAGCGCTACAGCGCTCCCGGCAGAACGCCGCAGTTCACCTACGCCGAGACCCGCCCCGGCCATACGGACCTGGTGTTCGCCGAGAGCTACCGGACCGGTGCGTCGGCCCGGGTGGTGCTGGAGTCGGCGGGACTGTTCGACATCCTGGCGGATGCCGGGATGCTGGTGCTGCACAGCGCCTATATCGTCACCCGCCAGGGGGAGGGCATCCTGTTCTCCGGCCCCAGCGGCATCGGAAAAAGCACCCAGGCCGCCCTGTGGCAGCGCTATGGGGCCGCGCAGACCGTCAATGGCGACCGGGCCCTGGTCCGGCCCGACACCGGGACCGTCAGCGGCGTCATGTATGCCGGTACCTCCGGCATCTGCCGGAACGTCACTGCGCCGCTGCGGGCGGTGGTGCTGCTGCATCAGGCCCCGGAGAGCCGGGTGACGGATATCCGGCCCCAGGAGACCTTTGCCCGGGTGCTGAGTCAGTGCGCCTATCACCAGTGGGACCCCGCCTCCGCCGCGCGGATGACGGAGCTGGCGGCCCGGCTGGTTACCAACGTACCTGTCCGGCAGCTGGACTGCCGGGCGGATGAGAGCGCCGTCCGGGCGCTGGAAGAAGCATTAAGGAGGACCTGAAATGGAATTCAGCAGCACGGAGCCCCGGCTGTCATCGTACCTGCACGCCAGGGCCTGCCGGTCCGGAACGCCCCTGGCCGGGAATTTTGAGCTGACGGCCCGATGCAACTTCAACTGTAAAATGTGCTACGTCCACCTGACGGCGGAGGAGCAGCAGCGCCGGGGCCGGGAGCTTACTGCCGACGAATGGCTGGCCATCGCCCAGGAGGCGGGCTGCCCGGTGGACCTGGCCCTGTTCAACGAGATCAGCGGCGAGCCGCTGATCCGCAAGGATTTCCGTTATTTGCTGACGGAGCTGAAGAAAATGGGGCTGTTGGTGTCGGTGAACAGCAACGGGTCCCTTATCGACCGGGACTGGCTGGACTTTTTCCGGCACGAGCCGCCGTTCCGCTTCAACATCACCCTCTACGGGGCCAGCGATGCCGCCTATGAGCGGCTGTGCGGCCGTCCCATGTTTGCCCGGGTCACGGAGAATATCCGGGCCCTGCGGGAGCTGGGCGTGGGGGTAAAGCTGAACGTGTCCATGACGCCGTACAACGTGGCGGATATGGCGGAAATTTACCGCATCGCCCAGGAGCTGGGTACCCCCATGCAGCTGGCTACCTACATGTTCCCGCCTATCCGGCGGGACGAGGCGCTGGTAGGCAGCAACGACCGGTTCACCGCCTGCCAGGCGGCGGAATACAGCGTCCAATGGGATCGGCTGCGGCTGACCCCGGAGCAGTTCCGGCAGCGGGCCCAGGCCATGAAGCAGGGCCTCGCCCTGCCGTCGGAGGATGATGTCTGCGACGGTACACCCGGCGAGGGTGTGGCCTGCCGGGCCGGGCGCAGCGCCTTTTGGATCAACTGGCAGGGCGGCATGACTCCCTGCGGCATGATGACGCAGCCGCTGTTTTCCGTGCCGGAGCTGGGCTTTGCCCAGGCATGGGAGCGGACCAGGGCGGCCACGGAGCGGATCCGTCTGCCGGGGGCCTGCGCGGGCTGCCGGCTGAAGGAGATTTGCCATGCCTGCGCCGCCATGTGCGTGACGGAGACCGGACATTTCGACACGAAGCCGGAATATGTCTGTGAAATGACCCATGAGACGGTCCGACGGACCATCGAGGAGGCTGAAAATGGAAATTCGTAAGCAGCTGGTAAAGCGCAATATCGCCGGGGACGTGATCCTGGTGCCTATCGGCGATGCATCCCTGGAGCTCAAGGGCCTGGTGACTCTGAACGAGACCGGTGAGCTGCTGTGGGACAGGCTGCCCCAGGCGGCGGATGCGGCGGATCTGGCGGCGGCGCTGCGGGCGGAGTACGATGTGGACGAGCCCACGGCGCTGCAGGACGCACAGGCGTTCCTGGACGCCCTGCGGCAGCTGAATATTGTCTGAAACGAACCCTCCGGCTTCGGGCCGGAGGGTTCGTGAGCCTGTCAAGAAAGTAGGATTGCCTCCGTCTTCGGAAAGGAAGATCGTTACGAAAGAAACCCATCAGGGGTGTCTTTCGTTTGCAA
>OHGR01000889.1_pt1 | contig 10054 bp, 8 predicted proteins | sample 1567911 | NCBI WGS metagenome assembly OHGR01 (sample SAMEA3879552, study PRJEB24766) | human gut metagenome | biome: human-associated habitat; feature: feces | place: USA | collected 1985/1987
AGCAGAGGAACAATGCTATAATAGAAAAGGTGGGCAGGGCTAATGTCCTGCCTGTTGATAAATACAAAAAGTACAATCATGAGATTGATAAAATAGAGTAATCAGGGAGTGGAATATTTGAAACGAGAAGAGATTTTTGAATATGTAAAAAACCAATATGGAACAGTTCCAGAGTATCTCTGGGAAACATCACCGAAAAGTGCAGTGCTTCGGCATAAAAATGGAAAGTGGTATGCAGTGCTGATGCAGGTTGAAAAATCTAGGTTGGGATTAGAAGAAGAGAGCATGGTAGATATCATCAATGTGAAGTGCGAACCGGATATTCTGACACAGACTTATGGTTTTCTTTCGGGATATCATATGAATAAAAAGTACTGGATTACAATGTTGTTGGATGGAAGGGTGAGCGAAGCAAAGATATTGGATTTTTTGGATCTGAGTTATGATTTGATAGATGGGAAAAAAGATTGAGTTTAGAGGTTCCGTAACGAATTTGACATAGGAGGTATTTTATTATGGATAAGAGAGAACAGATGATTCGGTTATGGTTTTCTATGTGGCTGGAAAAGAAAGATTTAGGAATGGATGATATTTTTGCAGAGAACGTGATTTATACAGAAAGTTGGGGACCATGTTATAGCAATCGTGAAACCGTAAAGCATTGGTTTCAGGAATGGAATATGCGAGGGAGTGTAATCGCCTGGGATATCAAACAGTTTTTTCACAAAGGGAATCAGACAGCTGTGGAGTGGTATTTTAAAAATGTGATGGAGAATGGAGACATTGAAGAATTTGATGGAATTTCATTAATTGAATGGTCAGCAGAGAATAAAATCCAATCCTTGAAGGAATTCGGTTGTAATCTTCATAACTATAATCCGTACCAAAAGAGTGATACGCCCCAATTCAGAAAAGAAAAAATTAATTGGTTTTAAATGTTAAGTAAGCGGTACAAAGTAATTTTAGCAAGCAATGAGAAGGTGTGTGGTGACATGCATCTTCTTTTTTGCGTTCCAAAAGATTTTTAAGATTTCAAAAAGAAAATCATAAATTTTTCGATATGTAACATTTCTAGGACATTTCTGTTGTAAAATAAAAATTGGAATGATAGCAAAATTGTCGTAAAGGATGAAAAGGAATGAAACAGATTTTAATCGTAGAAGATGATGAACTTTTAAATAAAATGTTAGTTTACAACCTACAGTCAGAATCCTATGGGATTGTTTCTGTGGAAACGGTAAAAGAAGCCATGGAAGTATTAAAAAGCCAACCGTTTGACCTGGTACTATTGGATATTAATCTTCCTGATGGAAATGGATATGAAATTGCAAAAACAATCCGGGATAAATATAGTGATACCATTGTAATCTTTTTGACCGCAAATGACAGGGAAAGTGATGAGATCCGAGGATATGAACTTGGAGCAGTAGATTATATTACAAAACCTTTTTCCATCCATTCCCTGCAGAGGAAAGTAGAAAATGTACTGCGTATGATGCGGCATCATGTGTCCATGCAGGATGTCTTTGATGATGGCAGGCTGTTTTTAAATTTTGCAGAGCAGACAGCTATGCTGGGTGGGAAGCCATTAACCTTATCTACTTTGGAATTTCGGATGCTGAACCTGTTCTGCCAGAACCGCAATCGTGTATTAACAAGAAAGCAGTTGTTGGAAAAAATATGGGACTGCACAGAGAATTATGTGGACGAGCATACGTTGACGACAACGTTAAGCCGCATCCGGGGAAAGATTGAAACAAATGGAACAGTATATATCAAAACGGTGTATGGCATGGGATACAAATGGACCGGAGGTGAACCAGCATGATAGGAAAGAAAATCTCTGTAAAAAAGATGTTTTTTTGGCTGACTTCTGGAATGGCACTTTCAATGACAGCAATCATATTGGTCTCATTCTTTCTGACAAAAAATATCGTAGTGTTATGGGTTGGTCTGGCATTGTCAAATTTTACTTCTGAATTGTGCCAGATCCTTGACGACATGATGAACCGTAGTCAAGAGCCTGAAAATGTATCAGACAGGGAGACGATTTTTGCCCGTATCCATCATCGTCTGGTGCGTCTGTATAATATCCTGCAGGAAAGTAACCGGAAGGTAGAAGCAGAAAGGCAGGAATTACAGTCCTTGGTGTCAGATATTTCCCATCAGGTCAGGACTCCGGTAAGCAACATGAAAATGATTGTAGATACACTTTTGACAAAATCCCTGGAAGAACAGGAGCGGAATGAGTTTCTTAAAAGTGTAAGAGGCCAGATCAATAAGCTGGATTTTTTAATACAGGCATTAGTCAAAACCTCCCGTTTGGAAACCGGGGTGATTCAATTAGAAAAAGAAGATCATTTCATATATGATACTTTAGCGCAAGCTATGAGCGGAATCGTATATTCCGCAGAGCAAAAAAAGATCCATGTATCTGTGGAATGTCCGGAGGATGTGCGTGTGTCCCATGACAGTAAGTGGACAGAAGAAGCGATTTTTAATCTGTTGGACAATGCGGTAAAATATACCCCGACAGGGGGAAGTGTCCAAGTGTCTGTAGCGCAATGGGAAATGTATGTGGAGATAAAAGTATCCGATACAGGAAAAGGAATTTCAGAGAGCAATCAGGCATCTATTTTCAAGAGGTTTTACCGGGAAGAAGAGATTCATAATCAACCGGGTGTTGGAATCGGTCTTTATCTGACCAGGGAAATTGTAACACAGCAGGGCGGTTATGTTACTGTGGAATCACAGGTGGGAAAGGGATCAGCATTTTCTATTTTTCTGCCAAGATAAAGGAAAGAAATATATGGAGGATACTATGGCAGCTGTAAAATTGGTTTCACTTACAAAAGAATATCGAAATGGAGAAAATTACATAAGAGCAGTTGATGATGTATCATTTTCCATAAAAGAAGGAGAGTTTATTGCAGTCATTGGTGCTTCCGGAAGCGGAAAATCAACCCTGATAAATTTAATCAGCGGATTGGAAAAGCCCACCCATGGATGTGTTTATGTGCATGATGTAAATTTGACGCAATTATCTTTAGAAGAACAGATTTCTTTTCGCAGATGGCATATTGGAGTTATTTTTCAAAGATATAATCTGATTCCTGCCATGAATGTGTTTGAGAATATCGTGCTTCCGGCAAAATTACTGGAGAGGACAGTAGATGAAAAAGAGGTTTTCCGTTTGGCAAAAACTCTGGGGATCGAAGAGAAACTCTTTCAGATGCCGGATGAGTTATCTGGAGGACAACAACAAAGAGCTGCTATTGCCAGAGCTGTCTACACCCATCCTACCATTCTGTTAGGGGATGAGTTGACGGGAAATCTGGACTCCAGAACCAGCGCCTCTGTTATGGAACTGTTAAAAAAGATCTGCAGGCAATATCAGCAGACAATGCTTGTGGTTACCCATGATAAAAAAGTCGCTGCCATGGCAGATCGGATCATCCGCATGAAAGACGGAAGGGTGGTGGAAGATGAAAAACTATGATTATCACCGTCCGGCAGAAAAAGTGCTTTTGGATTCTTACAGAAAACAGAACCGAAACAAAAACCGTCTTTTGTTTCTGGCAGTTGCACTTACCGTTGGAGTGATTTTCTGTATGATAAGCTTTGCCTATGGGAAAATACAGGTGGACATCCAAAAACATATCCGGACAGATGGAATGACAGTGTCAACGTATATTGAAAATGGTACAGAAGAAATGGCAGGGCAGTTGCATACGCTCTCCTACATAGCAGAGACGGGAAAAGAAAAATTTGCCGGAAAACTATGCAATCAAACTATAAAATATTGTGACTGTGTTGTGGCAGATGAAACAGCATTTGAAACCATGCTCTGTCCGGCCTATACACAGATCGTGGGAACGTATCCCAAACAGGAAAACGAAATCATGCTTTCCACCAAAACCTTGGCGTATCTGGGAATTTCAGAACCAAAGGTGGGAATGGAATTAAAGCTGGATTTTTATTGGAATGACCTTTTCCAAACAAAAGGAACCGGACAGCAGACGTTTCAGCTTTCCGGATATTTTACAGAATATCAGAATCAGGGGGCAAGTTCTTCCATTGCATTTTTGTCTGAGAAGAAACTGAAAGAAAGCGGAGCTGGATGGAATCCCTGCAGGATACTGCTGAAACCGGAAAAGGATTCTGTCAGTGGCATACAGATGGAACAACAGTTGCAGGAAGATATCCGGTTGAAAGAAGGACAGCGGATCGTCAGCATGGATTCGGCTGCATACCGGGCAGTGGAAGGAATGCTGGGAAGCTATGGATTTGCAGCTCTATTTTCTTTTCTGATTCTGCTGTGTATGTTTTTGTTCATCTATAATATTTTGAATTTATCATTAGGAAAAGATTTACAGCAATATGGTCTGATGGAAGTGATTGGGGTACAACAGCATCAGATTATACAAGTGATGTTCCGGCAGATACTGGAAGTTGTCTTAAAGGGAAGTCTTGCAGGCGTTGCCATAGGCAGTCTGGTGGTACTTGGAATCCTGCCCTCTGTCATTGAAAAACTGTATCTTGGACAGGCAGAAGAACTGGAGGGGATTTCTTTCTATCAGCCTGTGTTCTTTCTGATAGCCATCCTGCCAGTGGCAATGACTTTGGGTGTTGTGATACTTCTGGTAAAGCAAAAAATCAAAGTTCTGAGTCCTCTGGAGTGTATGAACTATGGAACTGGGAATGTTGCAGAGAAGAAACAAACAAAGAAAAAGAAAGCAGTTTTCCAAAGCTTTGGAAACAAGCCGGAAGTTTATCTGGCCAGGAGATATCTGTTTTACAATAAAAAGGCTTTTTTTATCACTATGATTTCTCTGACTATAGGATGTGGATTAGCACTTGGATCTTCGGTGATTGTAAAGGGAGTAGATCTGCAAAACCAGTTTATAAAAGAACCTGATTTTCAAATCCGCATCACACAGGAAGCCTGCAGAACACTGATGGAAACCTCCCCGGATACAGAAAATATGGTCTTTTTCCCGAAAGAATTCTTGGAGAACATAAAGCAGACTGCCGGAAACAGCCTGCAGGATGAAACAAAGATCCAGGGATTTTACCCTATTATCGGGAAACAAGGTCGGGATAGCATCAAGTTATTAAATGACGGGGAAACTGTTCCGACAGTGATCCAAAAAATTTCTTCTTCTGAAAAAGAAAAACTGCAGGAATTTTTGAAAGAGCAGGAGATAACAGCAGAGTGGGAAACATTTGCACACGAAAACGGAACGATTCTTCTCCATGACCACAGAGTATCAGAATATGCAGAAGAGCAGGTATTGGAGCAGCTTGGAACCCCGATAGAAGTGTATGACCTGGTTCCGGTGGGAACGGATATGTCCGACCTGCTTCCAGAGACACTGGTAAATTGCGGGTATCTGGATATTACAAAGGAAGGATTTCCGGAATTAGAGTTGTGCTGGGATGGCAGAAATACCAATCTTCTTCTTGTAACAGAAGAAACCTTTGAAAACCTGTCAGAGAATCTGACCCCACAGACCTTTGAAATGAGCTTTTCGGTAGAAAAGGAACAGGAATCCGGCTGCAAAAACAGGTTAAAGGGAATGATCCAAACAGAAAATATGGAATTTCAGTCTGAAAACGGATATGCGGAGCAATTAAATTTATTCCAGATGGAGAGTCGGTCAGACCTTTTATTAAAAGAACAGGAGTATATTCAGACCAGCAGGCTGTTGCTTCTGGTAATTAGTGGATGCCTGATCTTTATTGGGATTATGAATTTTTTAAATGTAAGGGTAACGGATATGTTACTTCGGAAAAAAGAATGTGCCATTATGAATTGTGTGGGAATGACCAGAAAGCAGTTGCAGCGGATGTTCCTTGCGGAAGGAATGTTTACCTGGCTGTTGCTGAGTGTTCTTCTGGTAACAACGGGAACGCTGTTGATAGGTGGGATTGGATGGTACATGAAAACAAAGATTTCTTATTTTGTATTCTATTATCCTATGCAAGAAATGGCAGGAATGTTGCTGTTGTTATTGGCAGTCAGTCTGGTAACTCCCGGAATCCTATATCGAAGAGTTCTTGCAAAAAATAAATAGCAAAAAGTGAAATGTCCGAGATTTGTAACAATTCAGGCTGAAATTCCTTGAATTTTGTTCTTTTCTCGGACATTTCTGTGACATTTGTATTTTATAATAGAGTCATCACAAAGAAAGGCAGAAAGGAGCTTATAGAATATGAGTATTTTACAGACAATCGATTTAAGAAAATATTATGGTACGGAACCGAATATTACAAAGGCACTGGATGGTGTGAATTTTTCAGTGGAAGAAGGCGAATTTGTAGCGGTAGTAGGCACTTCGGGTTCCGGAAAATCCACGATGCTTCATATGATGGGAGGTCTGGACACGCCTACCAGCGGAAGAGTTATTGTACGGGGAGAAGAACTGGCAAAGAAAAACGATGAGGAGCTGACGATTTTCAGGAGAAGAAATATTGGTTTCATTTTCCAAAATTATAATCTGGTTCCGATTTTGAATGTTTATGAGAATATTGTCCTTCCGGTAGAACTGGATGGAGATACGGTAGATCAGGGATTTATGGATGAGGTGGTTCATATGCTGGCGCTGGAAGATAAACTAAAGAATATGCCGAATAACCTCTCAGGAGGACAGCAGCAGAGAGTTGCGATTGCAAGGGCATTAGTTGCAAAACCTGCAATCGTGCTTGCCGATGAACCTACAGGGAACCTCGACTCGAAAACCAGTGCAGATGTTATGGGATTGATCAAACGGACCAGTTATGAGTTTCACCAGACGGTGGTAATGATTACACATAACAATGAGATCGCCCGGCTTGCAGACCGGATTGTCCGCATTGAGGACGGAAAGATTGTGGAGTAAGGAGGTGGCAGGCTATGACATGGCCTTTTGAAAATGATACCAGCGGCATAGTAAAGCGCATATCAAACCGCAGTATATCGGCAAATCGAAAAAGAAATATCTTTATTATTTTGACGATTGCACTTGCCAGCGCATTGCTATCTGCTATTGTCCTCTATGGCTTTGGGGTTATGCAGGAAACGCAGAACCGCAACCAAAAAACAGCGCAGATTATGTATCATGCGATTTCTGAACAACAGGGACAGGAACTATACAAGCAAGAAGAAATTGCGTGGGTTGGAGAATTTTTCAACGCATTTTCTGAACAGGTAAACCATTCAACCGTGAATTTTACTTATGCAAATGCAGATATGCTAAAATCCCAAAGTATGCCCTATTCGGGAGATTTACCAGCTTCGGAGAATGAAATTGTAGTGCAAGAATCCTTTTTGGATAGTTTGGGCTATTCAAATGAATTGGGACAGACAATTCAAATCCCCTTTTCTGACGGCACTACCCATGATTTCAAATTGACGGGAATCTTAGATGTGAAAACCGGCGATATTGGGCGCTATACAGCCATTATATCGAAAGAATTAGTAAGACAGCAGTATGGCGACGAGGGCATGATTGATTATTACATTGGGCTGAAAGGCGCTCAAAATATGAGCGAGGAAGAAGCCACCAACTATGCAAACACTCTGGCGCAGCAATTAAAAATTTCCGATGATAATGTGATTGTCCGTTCCACATATTTTAACTTAAAGGACGAAAATCACGGAAGCGATATGCTGTTCTATTTCTTGATTGGTTTTGTAACTTTCATTGGTTCCGGCATTGTGATCTATTCGATTTTTTATATTTCAGTAGCAAGCAGTATCCGTAACTATGGACAGCTTCGCACAATCGGAACTACAAAACGACAGATCAAAAAGATGGTTTACCGCGAGGGGAAATTACTTGCTGCCATTGCTATCCCGATTGGTCTGGTTATTGGAAATGTGATTGGGTACTTTCTGGTTCCTGCCGGTTGGTACTGGCTGACCACTTTATGTGTGACGGCCGGGGTTGGCCTTTTTGCATTTATTATTGTGATGATTGCCATTCATACTCCTGTAAAAAGAGCTGCGGCAGTATCTCCGCTGGAAGCATTGCGATATTCCGATTATCAGGGGAAAATGAAAGAAAGTTCCGTGCTGCACCGTAAAATAACGCCTGCTTCACTTGCTAAAATGAATCTGTCCAGACAAAAGGCAAAGTCCACTTTAACAATACTTTCTCTTTCACTCGGCGGAGTATTGGTTGTATTGATTTCGACAATGTTAGTTTCCTATGATGGCGTTGCAGAGGCAAGAGGCAGGGCGTTCCCTGTCGGTGAATTTAACATTCAGCTCAACGCAAATCAATCGTGGGACACTGCTGGTATTTCTTTGTCTGGATTGCAGAAAAAGAATTTTCTAAATGCCGATTTTGTAAATGCAGTAGAATCTATTGATGGCGTTACAGGAATCAAGCACTGGTATTACACGGACGCAGAATATCGTGTAAATGGTAATTCTGGAAAATGGATTCAGGGCTTTTGCCGAGATGAACAGCAGAATTTGGAGAAAGAGCGAATTGCGGGAACGACTGATTATGATGAACTGGTGGCAGGAAATGGAATTGTCTTGCTTCAAGAGCGTGCCGATCTCTATGATATTGAGGCTGCGTTGGGTGATACCGTCGAAGTGGACTATAAAACCGAATCCGGCCAAATTTGCACAAAGACCTATACCGTCATGGGCATTGTAAACGAATATTCTTACTCCGGCTTCTCAAAATGCTTTGCACTTCCGGAGCAGTTTATGAATGAAGCGACCGGGATAGATTGCACAGGTACGATTTCTGTAATTACCGATATGGAAAAATTTGATACAGTTGAAGCTGCATTAAATCAACTGATAGACGGAAATAGCGATTTGGTTATGGAAACCATAAAAGAAAGTATCACTTATTATAGCGGACTTCAACAACTTTCCATCGGGGTATTGTTGATCGTGGCTGTTATTGTTGTGTGCTTTTCTTTAATCAACCTTGTCAATACGACAATCACAAACTTCTTATCCCGTAGGCAGGAAATTGGAATGTTACAGGCGATTGGTTTGAGTAAAAAGCAGCTTATCAAAATGCTGTGCTATGAGGGGTTGATGTATTCAGTTTTTGCTACGCTGGTAACATTGGTTTTGGGGACTGGACTGGGCTTCCTATCCGTACAGGTAGTTGTGAAAACGATGAATCCATACTTTTACTATTCATTTCCGTGGCTGATCGTATTGATATATTTAGCAATCCTGCTGATTGTGCAATTCACCTTGATTTCTTACACAACTGGAAATCTGAAAAAACAATCTCTTGTTGAGCAAATCAGGACGATGGAATAGCCGTATGGGATCGGCGGGGCGGCGTGTGCTGCCCCGCTTTTTTCGCCATTTCTCAAAAAAATTTTTGAAATGTCCGAGCGTTGTAACAATTCAGCCTGTTTTTCTGTCGAAATCAAAGGCACCTCGGACATTTGTGTAACATTTGTAGTTTATGCATGTGGTAAATCAATATTGGGGGTGAGGACACATGAAAAAGATACTGCTGATCGACGACAGCGACACCTATACATGGTGTCTGAAAATATACTTACAGCACCGGGGCTACCCGGTGAAAACGGCTTGTACGCTGAAAGAAGCGCGGGCCGCCATCCAAGAGGAAATGCCGCTGGTGGTCTGCTGTGATCTCGACCTGCCGGATGGTTCTGGCATGGACTTTCTGGACGAGGTGCGGGCCGCAGACAAGGAGCTGCCTTTTGTTCTGGCGTCCTGCCATGACAAGGACGACTACGAACAGGAGGCTATGCGCCGGGGCGCGACGCTGTGCATGGACAAAATGAAAGGGCTGCTGCTGCAAGATAAGCTGGTGGAATACGCCTACCGGCAGTTATCCGGCGAAAAGGCCCCGACTTTTCACAAGCTGCTCTTTGTCTATGCAGAAGATACCAGCGCCGAAGTGCTGCGGGCTGCTATGCTACAAAAGGGCTTTGACCTGATTCTGGTTTCCTCGATTTGGGAAGCCAAGCGCCGGATTTTTGAGGATAAGGAAATAGAACTGATCTTGTGCGATCTGGAACTGCCGGACGGCACAGCAATGGAGCTGTTTCATACGCTGCG
>OHGR01000896.1_pt1 | contig 9964 bp, 6 predicted proteins | sample 1567911 | NCBI WGS metagenome assembly OHGR01 (sample SAMEA3879552, study PRJEB24766) | human gut metagenome | biome: human-associated habitat; feature: feces | place: USA | collected 1985/1987
CGATCAAGTGGGAGAAGCTGCTGCTGAAGCTGGACGCCGCACGGCGGGCCGGGATGCGGAACGTCATCACGTTCGAGTTCTCGCACTTCATGAGTCCCAATTCGGCCTATCCGCAGGCGGGACATCTTTACGATCGCTACTGCGATTATTTTAAAATCGACAACCCTTACCGGAAACGGTGAATGCTCCATGAAACAGCGCGCTGACATATCGTACATGCTCTTTCTTGCGGTCACGGCTGCCGTGGGCGGACTCCTGTTCGGGTACGACACGGCCGTGATTTCCGGCACCGTCGAGCTGGTGACGGTCCGCTTCGGGCTGGACAGCCTGCAGCAGGGGTGGTATGTGGGGTGCGCGCTGGCCGGCTCGATCGCCGGGGTGCTCTGTTCGGGCGTGCTGAGCGACCGGCTGGGCCGCAGGCGGACGATGCTCGTCTCGGCCGTGCTGTTCACGGTGTCGGCCGCGGGGTGCGCCCTTTGCGCCGATTTCACGCAGCTGGTCGTCTACCGGATCGTGGGCGGGCTGGGCATCGGCGTCGTTTCGGTCGTCTCGCCGCTTTACATCTCCGAGGTGTCGGCGGCGCGCCGCCGGGGCATGCTGGTCTCGTTTTACCAGCTGGCCGTCACGATGGGATTTCTGGCGGCCTATACGGTCAATTACCTGCTGCTCCGCATGGGACAGACCGCCGGTTTCGAAACGGCGTGGATGCGGCGGATCTTCGTCGATGAAGTGTGGCGGGGCATGCTGGGGGCCGAAACCCTTCCGGCGCTGCTTTTCTTCGTCATCATCTTCTTCATTCCCGAAAGCCCGCGCTGGCTGGTGCTGCGCGGACATACGGACCGCGCCCTGCGTGTGCTCGGCCGCATCGACGGCGACCGGGCGGAAGCCGCCGCGGAGCTTGCGGCCATCGAAACGGCCGTCGGCGGCGGGCAGACCCCGCAGTGGCGGCTCCTTCTGTCGAAAGGCATCCGGACGGCGGTGCTTGTCGGCACGGCGATCGCCATTCTCGGACAGTTCATGGGCGTCAATGCCGTGCTTTATTACGGACCGTCGATTTTCGAGCGGGCCGGATGGTCGGGCAGCGACTCGCTGTTCGCCCAGATACTGGTCGGAGCGGTCAATATGCTTACGACGGTGCTGGCGCTGGCGATCATCGACCGCGTAGGGCGCAAGAAGCTGGTTTACTGGGGCGTGTCGGGCATGGTGCTGTCGCTGCTGCTTATCGGGACCTGTTTCCTGACCGGTGAGCGGTCGGGGATGCCGGACGGCGTGCTGCTGGCGGCGTTTCTGTGTTATATTTTCTGCTGTGCCATCTCCGTCTGCGCCGTGGTCTGGGTGCTTTTGTCGGAGATGTATCCGATTCGCGTGCGCGGCGCGGCGATGTCGATCGCGGGATTCTCGCTTTGGGCGGGGACCTATCTGGTCGGGCAGCTTACGCCGTGGATGCTCGCGAATCTGACGCCGGCGGGGACCTTTTTCCTCTTCGCCGCGATGTGCGTGCCCTATATGCTGCTGATATGGAAGGCGGTGCCGGAAACGTCGGGCCGCACGCTCGAAGAGATCGAACGATACTGGACAAGATAACAATATAAAATCAGATAAGATTATGGACTTCAAAAGATTAGCGGAACAGTACAAAACCGAGTTGCTGGATGGCGTACTGCCTTTCTGGCTCGAAAAATCGCAAGATAGGGAATTCGGCGGCTATTTTACGTGTCTCGATCGTGACGGCAGCGTCTACGATACCGACAAATTCATCTGGCTGCAGGGGCGCGAAGTGTGGATGTTCGCCATGCTCTATAACAAGGTGGAGCGTCGCCCCGAATGGCTCGAATGCGCCGTGCAGGGGGCTGAGTTCCTGCGCAAATACGGCCACGACGGCAACTACAACTGGTATTTTGCGCTGACGCGCGAAGGCCGCCCGTTGGTGCAGCCCTATAATATTTTCTCCTATACGTTCGCGGCGATGGCCTTTGCGCAGGTCGCCGTTGCGACGGGCAGCGACGAGTACGCTCTGATCGCAAAGCGGACTTTCGACCGGATTCTGGAGAAACGCGCCAATCCCAAGGGCGAGTGGTGCAAGGCCTATCCCGGAACGCGTTCGCTCAAGAGTTTCGCTCTGCCGATGATCCTCTGCAACATGGCGCTGGAGATCGAGCCGATGATCGACAAACAACTGTTGGCCGACACCATCGGGGAGTGCCTGCACGAAGTGATGGAGGTGTTTTACCGGGAAGAGCTGGGGCTGATCGTCGAGAATGTCACGGAGGACGGACAGCTTTCCGATACGTTCGAGGGCCGTCAGATGAATCCCGGACATTCGCTCGAAGCGATGTGGTTTATCATGAACCTCGGCGTGCGTCTCGACGACCGTGCGCTGATCGACAAAGCGGTGAAAATCGCGCTCAATACCGCCGAATACGGCTGGGACAAGGAGTACGGCGGCATTTTCTATTTTCTGGACCGCAAGGGCGCGCCCCGCGTGGAGCTGGAATGGGACCAGAAGCTCTGGTGGGTGCATATCGAATCGACGATCGCGATGATCAAGGGTTATCAGCTGACCGGATCGAAGGAGTGTCTGGAGTGGTTCGGGAAACTGCACGAATATACGTGGGCGCATTTCAAGGACACGGAGCATCCCGAATGGTTCGGTTACCTGAACCGCCGCGGCGAGGTGCTGCTGCCGCTCAAGGGCGGGAAGTGGAAGGGATGTTTCCATGTGCCGCGCGGACTGTTCCAGTGCTGGCAGATTCTCGAACAATGCAAATAGAACTAAAATACGGAACGATGAAAAGATATTTACTGACAATTCTGTTGTCGTTGTGGTGCGCCTGCGCATGGGCCGCGGGCAGCGTCACGGTCAAGGGGCGCGTCCTTTGCGGCGGCCGGGGCGTGGAAGGCGTCTGGGTCTCCGACGGCGAAGAGTTCGCGTGCACCGACAAAAGAGGAAATTACAGACTGCAGGCCGGTGCCGACAACCGCTTCGTCTTCGTTTGCGTGCCTGCGGGCTACGACGCTCCGGTGGAAAAGGGCGTGGTACGCTATTTCCACCCGCTGCCCGCCGACGGCAAATCCTGTGATTTTACGCTGCTCCGCCGTGCGGGCGACGATTCGCGTTACGGGTTCATCGCCATTGCCGATCCGCAGATATGGGCGCCGAAGGAGTTTGCGAAACTCGCGGCGGCGGCCGACGACATCGCCGCTACGGTCCGCAGTTACGGCGGCATGCCTTTCCACGGCATCTGCTGCGGCGACATCGTGTCGCACGACCATTCGCTTTACGGCCGGTACAACGAAGTGATGGAGCGTACGGGAATCACGTTCCGCAACGCGATGGGCAACCACGACATGGAGGTCTACGGACGCTCTTACGAAACCTCCTTCTCGAAGTTCGAGCAGATGTACGGTCCGGTCTACTATTCGTTCGACGTCGGACGCATCCATTATGTGGTGCTCGACGACAACTTCTTCATCGGGCGCGACTATTTTTACATCGGCTATCTCGAAGAGCGGCAGATGCGCTGGCTCGAAAAGGACCTTGCCCGCGTGCAGCCCGGTTCGACGGTGGTCGTCTGCCTGCATATTCCTTCGACCTGCGAGGAGCAGGACCGCAAGCAGTTCCGCTACGACCGCGCCGGATCGACGATGACCAACCACAGGGGGCTTTACGAAATTCTGAAACCCTACCGGGCGCATATCATTTCGGGCCATACCCATACGACTTTCAACCAGCCGATCGCGCCCGGCCTCTACGAGCATGTGACACCCGCCCTGAGCGGCGCATGGTGGCAGGGTCCGCTCTGCACCGACGGTACGCCCGCCGGGTACGGCGTCTATGAGGTGAACGGCGACCGGATCGACTGGTATTACAAATCGACGGGTTATCCGGCGGATTACCAGATGAAAATTTACAGCGGCCGCGAATATCCCCAGTTCGAAGGGTACGCCGTGGCCAACGTCTGGGCCAGCGACCCGGCGTGGGAGGTCCAGTTTACGATCGACGGCGTGCCGAGCGGTCCCGCCGAGCGGTTTCAGGCTTACGATCCCGCCGCGAAACAGATGTACTCCGACACCAGTCAGATGGACCACAAATGGATTTACCCTTCGATTTCGGACCACTATTACCGCGTTGCGCTGCCCGAAGGGGCGAAGCGCGTCGAGGTGTCGGCTACGGACCGCTTCGGGCGGATCAGCCGTGCCGCAGTCGATTTGAAATAAACGACCGAATATGAGATTTACCGGACTGAAATATTTGCAGCTGCTGGCGTGCTTGGGGCTGTTTGCATGCGGTTCCGCCGAGCGTTACGACGTGGTGATCGTCGGCGGGGGAGCGAGCGGAACGGCGGCCGGACTGCAGGCGGCCCGCATGGGGGCGCGAACCTTGATCGTCGAGGAGTTCGACTGGCTCGGCGGCATGCTCACCTCGGCGGGCGTGAGCGCCACCGACGGCAATTACCGCCTGCGCGGCGGCATCTGGGACGAGTTCCGGACGGAGCTGGCCCGGCATTACGGCTGCGATTCGGCCCTGATAACGGGGTGGGTCAGCAACGTGATGTTCGAACCTTCGGTGGGCGACAGTATTTTCAAACGGCTCGTCGCCCGCGAACCGAACCTCACCGTGTGGTACCGTTCGGCGGCCGAGACGGCCGGACGCGGGAAGGATGTATGGCGGCTGGGTGTCCGGCGTGACGGCCGGCTCCGGCCGGTCGAAGCCGACGTGCTCGTCGATGCGACGGAGCTGGGCGACGTCGCCCGGATGGCGGGCGTCCCCTATGACGTCGGCATGGATTCGTCGGACGTCACGCACGAGGATATCGCCCCGGCCGAAGCCAACGGCATCGTGCAGGACCTGACCTACGTCGCCGTACTGAAGGATTACGGCCGCGACGTCACGATTCCGCGGCCCGACGGGTACGATCCGTCGCTTTTCGCCTGCTGCTGCGTGAACGACCTCTGCATCGCTCCGAAGGAACCGCATCGCATGTGGTCCCGCGAGATGATGATTACCTACGGAAAACTGCCCGACGGCAAATACATGATCAACTGGCCGATCGAGGGCAACGATTACTACGTGGACATGATCGACATGACGCCCGAAGAGCGGGCCGACGCCGTCCGCAGGGCCAAGAATCATACGCTGTCATTCGTCTATTTCCTCCAGCATGAGCTGGGATTCAATACGTTGGGATTGGCCGACGACGAGTTCCCTACGGAGGACCGGCTGCCGTTCATTCCCTATCACCGCGAGTCGCGGCGCATTCACGGCGCCGTGCGTTTTACGCTCAACGACATCACCGACCCCTACGCAGGAACGCTTTACCGTACGGCGGTCGGCGTGGGCGATTATCCGGTCGATCAGCACCATACCCGCTATTCGGGCTGGGACGAACTGCCCGACCTCTATTTCCATCCCATCCCCTCGTACGGTTTTCCGCTGGGCATCGTGATCCCCGCAGGATTTCCGGGGTTGCTCGTAGCCGAAAAATCGGTGTCGGTAACCAACCTCGTCAACGGCTCCACGCGCCTGCAACCCGTCGTGTTGCAGATCGGGCAGGCAACGGGAGCCTTGGCGGCGTTGGCCGCGGCGGCGGGCGTCGATCCGTCCGAAGTCGCGGTGCGCAGGGTGCAGGAGGCGGTGCTCGATGCGGGCGGCTACCTGCTGCCGTACCTCGACCTGCCGGCCGACGATCCGCGCTTCGGGGCGATGCAGCGGATCGGCGTGACCGGAATCCTCAAGGGGCGCGGAGCCAACGTCGGCTGGGAGAACCAGACTTGGTTCGACGCCGATCGGACGATCGCGGAATCCGAACTGCGCGAAGGGCTGCGTGAAGTCTATCCGTCGGTACGCTCCTCCGTTCGGGAAACGCCGGTCGATGGGGCGCTCCTGACGGCGATGCTGGCCGAAGCGCTCGGCAAGCCGGCCGGGGATGTTGCGGCGCGGACGGAGCGTGCCGCCGCCGGACTGCTGTCCGGTTACGATCCTGCGCGTCCGCTCACGCGGCTCGAATGCGCGCTGCTGATCGACGCGGTGGCCGATCCTTTCCATGCGGCCGAAGTCGATATTTACGGAAACTACAAACGAAAATAGCTTTTAATTTTTCATGAAAAAACTGCTGACTGTATGCCTGCTGGCCTTTGCCGCGGCAGGTGCGACCGGCTGCCGGAGTGCCGCCGAGGGGGTGAAACCCAAACTGATGTGGCTCGACTGTTCGGCCAACTGGGTGCGTTTCAGTTACCCCGATTCGATCCGTTATTATGTGAACAAGTGCCGGGAGGCCGGCATGACGGCGCTGGTGCTCGACGTCAAGGGCACTTCGAGCGAAGTGGTGTATCCCAGCGAATATGCGCCGCAAGTTCGTGAGTGGAAGGGTTTTGTCCGCCCCGATTTCGATTTCGTGGGTACTTTCGTCGAAGCTGCGCACGATGCCGGACTGGAGATTTACGGTTCGTTCAACACCTTTGCCGAAGGCAATGGCGTATTCCGTCGCGGACTGATCTACGACGGGCATCCTGAATGGCAGGCCGTGAACTATGTCCCCGGCAGGGGACTGGTGCCCCAGCTGGAGATTCCGGAGAAGAAGGTGCTGTTCGCCAATCCCGCGCTCCCGGCCGTTCAGGATCACGAAATCGCCATTTTCAAGGAGGTGGCGCAGAAGTACGATTTCGACGGTCTGCTGCTCGACCGCGGCCGCTACGACAATATCCAGTCCGACTTCTCGGATTTCTCGCGCGGGAAATTCGAGGCTTATATCGGGAAAAAGCTGGATCGTTTCCCGGAGGATATCTATACGTGGGAGGAGGACGGCGACGGCGGCTGGAAACGCATCGACGGCCCTTATTTCAAGCAGTGGATCGAGTGGCGCGCGTCGGTGATCTACGACTTCTTCAAACGCACCAAAGAGGAGCTGAAAGCCGTGAAGCCCGGCCTGAAGTTCGGCGCTTATACGGGCGCGTGGTATCCGTCCTATTTCGAAGTGGGCGTCAATTGGGCAAGCAATACGTACGATCCTTCGCAGGATTTCGCATGGGCCACGCCCGGCTATAAGAATTACGGATATGCCGAACTGCTGGACATCTTCACCAACGGCAATTATTACTGGAACGTGACCATCGACGAGTACCGTCGCAGCAACGGCCTGCACAAGAACGAGACCGACAGCGAAATGTCGAAGGGCGACCACCTCAGCGTCGAGGGCGGGTGCCGCTATTCGCGCCGTCTGCTGGGCGGCAGACCCTTCTTCGGCGGGATGTACGTCGAGGACTACAAACGCGATACGACCCAGTTCAAGCGGGCCGTGGAGATGAATCTCCGCGAATCGGACGGACTGATGGTGTTCGACATCGTGCATATCATCAACCGCGACTGGTGGGGACCGCTGCAGCGGGCCGTCAGCGCCTATGAAGCGGAGGCGAAGCAATGAGCAGGCGGCTGATTTTTGCGGTGCTGGCGCTGTTGTGCGCCGGCGCCGTTTCCGCCCAGGAGCGGACAGAGGCGCCCGCCGCGTCGTCCGAGGTGCGCTATGTCGGACGTACGCAGACAAACGGCGGCGACGTGAGTTTCGACTGGAGCGGAACCAGCTTCGAGTGCCGTTTTACGGGCGGTTCGCTGGCCATGCGCGTTTCGGATACGAAAAAGAACTACTACAACCTGACCGTCGACGGCCGCGATGCCGGCGTCGTTACGACGTTCGGGACGGATTCGGTCGTGGTGCTGGCCGAGAAGCTGGGGCGCGGCGAACATACCGTGCGGATGCAGAAACGCACCGAAGGCGAGCAGGGGCGCACGACGATCCATGCCTTCCTGCTCGACAGGGGAGGACGTCTGCTGCCTGCGGCGCCCGCGCCCGGACGGCATATCGAATTTATCGGCAATTCGTTGACCTGCGGTTACGGGACCGAGGGGCTTTCGAAGGACGAGCCGTTCAAACCCCAGACCGAGAACTGCAACAAGGCGTACGCCTGCATCATCGCCCGTTATTTCGGCGCCGACTATACGCTGATCGCCCATTCGGGACGCGGCGCGGCGCGCAATTACGGCGATAAGAACACCACTTCGCAGAATACGATGGCCGACCGCATCGCCAATACGTTCGACGAGGCGGCGGAACCGGCGTGGGATTTCGCGGCGTCGCCGTACCGTCCCGATCTGGTTGTCATCAATCTGGGGTCGAACGACTTTTCGACCCTGCCGCATCCTTCGCGCGATGAGTTTGCGGCCGCCTATACCCGTATCCTGCAAACCCTGCGCGGCGCTTACGGCGACGAAATGCCGATCCTCTGCGTGGCGCCGCGCGTCAGCGAACCGGCCTTCACCTATATCCGCGACTTGTGTCAGGCCGGCGTCGTGCCGAACCTCCATTTCGCGGCCATCCTGCCCGGCTACTGCAACGACGGAAGCGAGCTCGGATCGTCGGCCCATCCCAATTACGCCGGCCAGCGCAAGATGGCAATGCTGCTGATCCCCTACGTTTCGACGTTGACGGGATGGGAGGCGGAGATCAAACCGGTCGAATAGGCGTTTGGCCGTATCGCGGCTTTTTGCTACTTTTGTCCCCCGGTTAGGAACGGAGTAGCGAATTATGGAATCTCACAAGAACAAATTGCCCTCGGCATGGGTGTCGGCGCTGCCGCTCGCAGTGCTGACACTCCTTTTATATGTGGTCATCCGCTGTTTCGGGGGCGATGCGATAAACGGCGGAAGCCAGATCGCGCTGCTCTCGGCCACGTCGGTCTGCGTGATGCTCTCGATCGGCATCTACCGCTGCAAGTGGTCGGTGCTTGAGGATGCGATCATCGACAACATACGCGCCTCGGCGTCGGCCATCATCATCCTGCTGCTGATCGGCGCCATCGCCGGATCGTGGATGGTGAGCGGCGTGGTGCCGACGATGATCTATTACGGGCTGAAAATCCTGCACCCCTCGTTTTTTCTCGTCGCCTCGTGCGTCATCTGCGCCGGCGTGTCGCTGATGACCGGCAGCTCGTGGACGACGATCGCCACGATCGGCGTGGCGCTGATGGGTATCGGGCAGGCGATGGGCTTTCCCGAAGGGTGGATCGCGGGCGCGATCATTTCGGGCGCCTATTTCGGCGACAAGATTTCGCTGCTCTCCGATACGACGGTGCTCGCTTCGTCCACCGTCGGCGTGCCGATCTTCACGCATATCCGCTACATGCTCTACACGACCGTTCCGTCGTTCGTCGTCGCGCTGGCGGTCTTCGTCGTCGCGGGGCTGACGCTGAGCCATACCGGCGGTGCGCATGCCGAACTTTACGCCGATTCGCTGTGCGGCGCTTTCCGCATTACGCCGTGGCTGCTGCTGGTGCCCGTGGCGACGGGCGTGCTGATCGTGCGGAAACTTCCGGCCATCGTGACGCTTTTCTGCGCCGCGGTCTTCGCCTGCGTCGCCATGCTGCTGGCGCAGCCCGAACTGGTGGCGAAGGTGGCCGGAGTCGAAGGACTGAACTTCATGTCGGGATTCAAAGGCGTGCTGATGAGCTGTTTCGGGCCTACGGCGCTGGAGACCGGAAGCCCGCAGCTCGACGAACTGGTGGCCACGCGCGGCATGGCCGGCATGCTCAATACCGTATGGCTCATCATCTGCGCCATGTGCTTCGGCGGCGTGATGACCGGCAGTGGCATGCTGGGGGCGCTGACGGCCGTTTTTCTGAAATTCGTCCGCCGCACCTTTTCGGCCGTGGCTTCGACGGTCGGGGCCGGAATCTTCTTCAACCTCTGCACGGCCGACCAGTATATCTCGATCATCCTTTCGGGCCGTCTGTTCCGGGAACTCTATGCCGAACGGGGGCTGGAATCCCGTCTGCTGAGCCGCTCGGTCGAGGACTCGGCGACGGTCTGTTCGGTGCTCGTGCCGTGGAACTCGTGCGGCATGACGCAGGCCACGGTGCTCGGCGTCTCGACCTTCGTCTACGCGCCCTACTGCATCTTCAACATCGTCTCGCC
>OHGR01000897.1_pt1 | contig 9963 bp, 7 predicted proteins | sample 1567911 | NCBI WGS metagenome assembly OHGR01 (sample SAMEA3879552, study PRJEB24766) | human gut metagenome | biome: human-associated habitat; feature: feces | place: USA | collected 1985/1987
GACTTTTTGGATTTCCGCTATACGAGTGGCATCACTGGGGTGCGTACTCATAAATTCCGGCGTAGAGCCACTCTTTCCGGCGGACATCTTTTGCCAGAAGTTGACTGCCACGTCCGGATTGTATCCCGCCATAGTCATGAATACCAATCCCATATAATCCGCTTCCGACTCGTGCTTACGGGAGAAAGGAAGCATTACGCCATACTGCGCTCCCACACCATATACTGTATTGGCCGCTTGCTGTACCGCCGCGCTCTTATTGCTTACGGCCGCACCTAAAATAGCCGCCCCATATTGGGCCATTAGTTGCTGGCTCATACGCTCATTGCTGTGTTTAGCTACGGCATGGGCGACCTCATGCCCGATGACCACCGCCAATTCATCGTCCGAGGAAACTAAAGGCAGCAATCCCTCGTACACCACGATCTTGCCTCCCGGCATACAGAAGGCGTTCACCTGCGGATCATTCACCAAATTAAACTCCCAAGAGAAGTTTTTTACCTCATCCGCCATCCCGTTCGCCCGCAAATAGTCCTCCGTAGCGGCGGCTATCTTCTTTCCGACCCGGGTTACCATAGCGCTCTTGTTCACGTTCGTCGATTTTTTCGCCGTCTTTATATAATCGTTATACTGGGTAAGGCTGGACGACAACACCTCTTGGTCCGAAACCAACAACACTTGCTTACGTCCTGTCAACGGTACGCTGGAACAGCCTGCCAATAAAAGCAAGGCCACGAATAAACTTGCTATTTTTCTCATATCCTTTTACTTGAAATTAAACCTGATACTCTCTTTTTAATAACGCAAAGATACTACCATTTTGTTCAAAACGACCACACCCTTTCGTTCTTTCTATAGGAAGTATTAGCCTTTTCTTTGAATGACATTCATCATCTACCATCCGTTGCATAATCATCTACCAATTGGTACATGATCTTCTAACAGCTGTTGCATGATCCTCCAACGGCTGATAGAAGATGAATATAAATAGATGAAATGCCTAACACTTACAGTGATTAAACCTAAGCTAAGCAGGAAAATCCCTTACCCCCTACTTATATCAGAAAAAAAAGCCCTTGATTGTATATTTATTCAACAATACTCTTTATATTTGCAGCCTGTTTTGCATAAATATACAACATGAGTACAAAGAAGGAACGATTGGATGCCATTTGCGGTATTATACAGACGAAAGTGATAAGTAATCAAGAAGAACTGCTTAAAGAACTGGAAGATAGCGGATTCTCGGTTACGCAAGCTACGCTTTCCCGCGACATCAAGCAACTGAAAGTAGCCAAGGTACACGACGGAAACGGAGATTATGTATATCGCCTTCCCGAAGAGAGTATAAGCAAACAAGCACAGCCTGAAGGCAAGAAAAAGCCGAATATCGAGTTTTCCGGAAACTTGGCGGTGGTGAAGACACGACCGGGTTACGCCATGGGAATTGCCTCGGACATAGACTCCCATGCCCCCAGCGAGATACTGGCCACCATAGCCGGAGACGATACGATCTTGGTAATCCCCCGCAACGGTGTGAGCCAAGAGAAGGTGATTGCCGCTTTATCACATTTTATATAAAAGGAAAAAACTAAGAACAAACAATAAAATGGAACAAGAAATAGAAATTGATGTTATGATCGCTGATGCCTCTCACGAGGTATATGTGGATACGATCCTAGATACGATCGAGTCTGCCGCTAAAGTCCGGGGCACGGGTATCGCCAAACGTACGCACGAGTATGTGGCCCAGAAGATGAAAGAGGGCAAAGCGGTGATCGCCTTGGCGGGAAACGAGTTCGCCGGGTTTAGTTATATCGAGTCATGGGGAAACAAGCAGTACGTGACTACCTCCGGCTTGATCGTACATCCGAATTTCCGGGGCTTGGGTATCGCGAAACGCATCAAAGACATGACTTTCCAACTTGCCCGCATGCGCTGGCCGAAAGCGAAGATATTCAGCCTTACCTCCGGCGCTGCCGTGATGAAGATGAATACCGAGCTGGGATATGTACCGGTTACGTTCTCCGACTTGACGGACGATGAGGCTTTCTGGCGAGGTTGCAACGGTTGCGTGAACCACGATATCTTGGAACGCACCGAACGTAAGTATTGCATCTGCACGGCCATGCTGTTCGACCCGGCCGATCCGCATCGTGCGCAACGAGAGCGGGAGGCACGTAATCAGACTAAAAAGGACTAAATTAATACGATAGAAAAACAACATAAAATAGAGAAACGATGAAGAAGAAAGTAGTAGTAGCGTTCAGCGGAGGTTTGGATACCTCATTCACGGTCATGTATCTGGCTAAAGAAAAAGGATACGAGGTATACGCCGCTTGCGCTAACACAGGTGGTTTCAGCGAGGAACAATTGAAACAAAACGAGGAGAACGCCTATAAGCTAGGCGCCACGAAATACGTGACGATCGACGTTACGAAAGAGTATTACGAGAAGAGTTTGAAGTACATGATTTTCGGAAACGTGTTGCGTAATGGTACGTATCCGATCTCCGTAAGCTCCGAGCGTATCTTCCAAGCCTTGGCGATCGCCCGCTATGCGAACGAGATTGGCGCCGACGCTATCGCCCATGGTTCTACCGGAGCCGGTAACGACCAGATCCGGTTCGATATGACTTTCTTGGTATTGGCTCCGAACGTGGAGATTATCACGTTGACCCGCGATATGGCCTTGAGCCGTGATTTTGAGATCAACTACTTGAAGGAGCACGGTTTCGAGGCCGATTTCACGAAGTTGAAATATTCCTATAACGTAGGTCTTTGGGGAACCTCTATCTGCGGTGGCGAGATTCTTGATTCCGCGCAAGGATTACCCGAGAGCGCTTATCTGAAACAAGTGGAGAAAACCGGCAGCGAGCAATTGCGCATCGAGTTCAAGAACGGTGAGGTTCATGCCGTGAATGGTGAGGTGTTCGAGGATAAGATCGCCGCTATCCAGAAGATCGAGGAGATCGGGGCGGCTTACGGTATCGGCCGTGATATGCACGTGGGCGATACGATCATCGGCATCAAGGGACGGGTCGGTTTCGAGGCTGCCGCTCCTATGTTGATTATCGGGGCGCACCGCTTCTTAGAGAAATATACGTTGAGCAAATGGCAACAATACTGGAAGGATCAGGTAGCGAACTGGTACGGCATGTTCTTGCACGAGAGCCAATATCTGGAACCGGTGATGCGCGATATCGAGGCGATGTTGCAAGAGTCTCAGCGTAACGTGAACGGTACGGCTATTCTGGAGCTTCGTCCGTTGTCCTTCTCTACCGTTGGCGTAGAATCTGAGGATGACTTGGTGAAGACGAAATTCGGTGAGTATGGAGAGATGCAGAAAGGCTGGACCGCCGAGGACGCTAAGGGCTTCATCAAGGTTCTTTCTACTCCGTTGCGTGTTTATTATACGAACCATAAAGACGAAGAGATATGATTAAATGCGGAATTATAGGCGGAGCGGGTTACACGGCGGGTGAATTGATCCGCCTGCTCCTAAACCACCCTGATGCCGAGCTTACATTTATAAACAGTAGCAGTAACGCCGGTAACAAGATCACGGACGTGCATGGCGGTCTTTATGGCGAGACGGATTTGGTGTTCACCAGCGAGTTGCCGTTAGATAGCATCGACCTTCTGTTCTTCTGTACCGCTCATGGCGATACGAAAAAGTTCATGGAGAGCCACACGGTTCCCGAGAACGTGAAGATTATCGACCTGAGCATGGACTACCGGATCGAAGGCCCGGAGCACGATTTCGTGTACGGCCTGCCGGAATTAAACCGCCGCCGGATTTGCAACGCCCGGCATATAGCGAACCCCGGTTGTTTCGCTACTTGCATCCAATTGGGCGTATTGCCGTTGGCGAAGCACTTGATGCTGAATTCCGACTTGCATGTCAATGCCATCACGGGTTCTACGGGAGCGGGCGTGAAGCCTTCTTCCACCTCTCACTTTAGCTGGCGCAACGACAACATATCAATCTATAAGCCTTTTACGCATCAGCACTTGGCCGAGATCAACCAGAGCTTGAGCCAGTTGCAGAAGAGCTATTCAAGCCGGATCAACTTCATCCCCGTACGCGGTAATTTCTCCCGTGGTATATTCGCCACGACGTACATCGATTGCAAGATCGACTTGGTGGAGATCCGACGTATTTATGAGGAATACTATGATGATCACAGCTTCACGTTTATCACTGATAAGAACCCGGATTTGAAACAAGTGGTAAATACGAATAAATGCTTGATCCACTTACAGAAAATAGATGATAAGCTTCTTATCATCTCTATGATCGATAACTTATTGAAGGGCGCTAGCGGCCAAGCGGCCCACAACATGAACTTATTGTTCGGGTTGGAGGAGACGGTTGGCTTACACTTGAAACCCTCCGCGTTTTAAAAAATACTATAAAGATGAATTTATTCGACGTATATCCATTATTTAATATAGAGATCGTACAAGGCAAAGGATGCCATGTATGGGATAGCGAGGGAAACGAGTACCTCGACTTATATGGCGGCCATGCCGTGATCTCGGTGGGTCACAGCCACCCTACTTACGTAAAGGCGATTACCGAGCAGGTAAATAAATTAGGCTTTTACTCGAACTCGGTTATCAATAGCTTGCAACAAAAATTAGCGGATAAGCTAGGGAAGGCTTCCGGCTACGATGATTATTCGTTGTTCTTGATCAACTCCGGAGCGGAGGCGAACGAGAATGCGTTAAAACTGGCCTCTTTTCATAATGGCAAGAAGCGGGTGATCGCATTCAAGCACGCCTTTCATGGGCGTACCTCCGCCGCCGTACGTGTGACGGATAACCCGAAGATCATCGCTCCGGTAAATGAGGATCTAGCGGTTACTTATCTTCCATTGAACGACGCTTCCGCCGTAGAGGAAGAGTTGAAGAAGGGGGATGTATCGTCCGTGATCATCGAAGGTATCCAAGGTGTAGGTGGCATCCAGTTACCAACGGATGATTTTATGCGTGAGTTACGCAACTTGTGTACGGCTTATGATGCCTGTCTGATCTTGGATGAGATCCAGTCCGGATATGGAAGAAGCGGTAAATTCTTTGCGCATCAATATGCCGGTATCAAGCCGGATTTGATCTCAGTAGCGAAAGGTATCGCCAATGGCTTCCCGATGGGTGGGTTATTGATCAGCCCGAAATTCAAGCCGGTTTATGGTATGCTCGGCACTACTTTCGGCGGTAACCATTTGGCTTGCGCGGCCGCTATCGCCGTTCTTGATATAATGGAAGACGAGCGTTTGATTGATAACGCGGCAAAAGTGGGTGCCTATTTATTGGAAGAGCTTCATAAACTTCCGGGTATCAAGGAAATTCGGGGCCGTGGTTTGATGATCGGTATCGAGTTCGAGGAATCTATCAAGGAAGTGCGTAGCAAACTTCTCTTTGAAGAGAAAGTGTTCACGGGCGTAGCCGGAACCCATACGATCCGTCTGCTTCCTCCGCTTTGCTTGACGATGGATGAGGCCAAGGAATTTATCCGTCGCTTTAAGAAAGTCCTAAACGCTTAATTGTTCTTTATTTCATAAAAAGGGAGGATGTCTTAATCAGCGTTCTCCTTTTTTCATTCCTCCCCAACAGCTACGTAAATTAAGTATCACCCTTTGTCAAAAAAACATCATTCCCTTTTCCGAAAAAAACACTAACTTTACGCAGTCTAAACTTTGAGTCTCTAATTACTAATGAACACGATCGATGAAATATCTATTTATAGGAGTATTCACTTTGTTGTGCCTATTTGCCTGTCAATCTAACGATTCCAAATACATCATAAAAGGCACCCTACCCACCGCGCAGCAGGATGGGGAATGGATTTATCTGGCACCCATGGAAAACGCCTCGATCGAAAATATCGATTCTACGAGAATAGAGAACGCACGGTTTACTTTCCAAGGAACGGGAGAAGAGATGAAAGTCCTCCGTATGCGTATCCTCTTGCGTCTCAAGTTTCAAGAGTTACTGGTCGTAACGGAACCGGGTGTGACCTCGGTACGGATAGACTCCATCAGCTCGGCCTCCGGTACACCGCAAAACGACGCCTTGCAGCATTGGAAAGACCGGAAGCAAAAGACCGATGGCGAATCCTATGCCCTATGGACAGCGCTTAAGACCTGCTCGCCGGGAGATTCCATCCGCATCAAGCAGACATGGGATTCCTTGAGAGTAGAGACGCAAGCTTTTAATTATGCGTTCATGAAAGAACATATCAACCAAACGGTCGGGAAATTCCTCTATAAGATGATAAAAACCTCCTTGACCGAAGAGCAACGAAAGGAACTGGATGAAGCGAATCATTAAACAGGATCTGTCGATCACGCTAGCGGTACTGGCGATAGCGATCTTCGCTTTCTTCTTCTGGATGTACCCCTATCATTTGTTCCACAAAGAGCAAATGATGCTGTTCTTGTACAGCGGTGAGTTTCTCCGTGGATATTTTCAGGAGGAAGCGTGGCTGGCTTGTCTCACCGGCGATTTCCTCACGCAATTCTTTTATTATATCGGGGGAGGCCCGTTCATCCTAAGCGTTGTCTTAACTTTATTTGCCCTGCTTACCTATCGGACATTCCGGCAATTCGTCAGCAAGAGATACGCCCTTCCTCTTATGATACTACTTGTATTATGGGAGGCCGGAAGGTCTTGCGGACTCGCCTATCCGTTATCCGCGACTCTCTCCTTGATCGGAGCAGAAGGTGTTTTCCTGTTATATAGCCGGAGCCAAACTGAGGGGCAACGTCTTCTTACCTGCATTCCTGCCATGCTTCTTTGCTATTGGTGCTTCGGGTACGGGGCATGGCTCTGTCTGGCCCTTATGCTGGCCGCCGGAATCATAGCGCACCATCAAAAGCTAAGTGCCCTGCTCGCGGTTGGTATATTGCTTCTTCCAGCGACCCAATATCCCGCTACCACTTGGTGGAGTAAGCCGGATCTCGACCGGGAGTATGTACTCAGCCTCGATGTGGAACATTATTTCGGAAATATACAAAAGATGAGGAAACATCTCGAGACAGACCGCCAAATCCTTTGGGTGACCTATTACCGGAACCTGTACAATGCCACGCATCCATCCGAGATCAACTCACCCGTGTCTCTCTCCCGGAACCTCCTAGCGTGGAATCAACCGGGTACGAATGGGTTGATCCTTCCCGTAAACCCATCTGCTTCTTTTCTCTCTATCCTATTCGCCAACGAGTTATGGTTCACGTTAGGAGATATGACTATGGCCGAGCATTGCGCCATGCTAAGTATGATCTTCTCTCCTCGCAATTCGGGTAGCCGTATGATCAAACGGCTGGCTGAGATCAATCTGGTCAATGGGGATGATGAAGCAGCTCTTAAATATCTACGTATATTAGACAAGACACTCCTTCATAAAAGCTGGGCCGAAAAGAGAATACCCGGTCAGCAAACCCCGCGAGTAAAGGAGTGGCTGGAGAAGAAACGCAGAGACATCCCGACCCAAGACCAACTACGTTCCGGTAACGATGCCGTGACTTCCTTACAGAACTTAGTCGCCTCGAACGCCGGCAATCTCCGTGCTTACGAATACTTACTCTGCTATCATTTACTCTCCAAAGATCTCCGTTCTTTTGTAGAAGATTATGTACCGGGTAAGGTCTCTAGTCCCATTTTCGCCGAGGCCCTGCTGATCCATCTCGCCCGCCAAGGTAATATCCGTGCGGAAGAGCTTATAAAATACCAAATCCCGGTAGAGATAGCGAAAGAATTCGCCGATTATACCCGGCTTTATGAGGCAAAGGACACGAGTTTGAAAGAGAAATACGGCAAGACCTATTGGTTCTATTATCATTTTGCGACCACAGAGCCCGGAAAGGAGAGTAAGCCATGAAAGAAGCAAGAATCATGAAAGAGAACATAACCTATTACCTCGTCTGGATAATCTGCTTGCTGGCAGGATGTGCCCCTACCCCGAAGCAAATAGAGGATACCACAGACCCAATCCCCATGTATCCCGATTATACGGATATCATGATTCCCACGAATATCGCCCCTCTCAACTTCTTATTGAGAAACGATGCGGACGCTATGCAAGTAACTTTGAAAGGGGAATCAAAAGAGATACAATTATCTTTCGGAAAGAAAGCTATTTTCCCTTTAAACCTATGGGAAAGCCTTTTAGAGCAGGAAGTGGGCAACCGCCTACAAATAACCGTAGTCGCCCGTATCAAGGGTAAATGGTTTCGTTACCCCTCTTTCTACTGGCAAGTAGTTCCGGAGAAACTGGATAGTTATATAAGCTACCGACTTATAGAACCCGGCTACGAGGTATGGAACAAGATCCAATTATACGAGCGGGAGATCAATACCTTCGAGGAACGGGTTATTGCCGACAACAAAGATACCGACGGTTCTTGCATGAACTGCCATATTTACGGAAATAAGAAAGGAAGTTTATCCATGTTCCATTTACGGGGAAAGCTGAACCGTAACGGACATTTGAGGAAGTTGAAACTGAGCAACGACAGTCTGCCGAATGGGGCTGTCTATGGCGATTTCCATCCATCGGGGCAGTTCGCCGTTTTTTCCACGAATATTATCATCCCTGCTTTTCATTCGTTAGGAAGTAAGCGGTTGGAAGTCTATGATACGACCTCCGACCTAGTGGTCGCCGATTTCAGAAAGAAACAACTCATCACCTCCCCATTGACTAGCCGGAAGGATGAGTTAGAGACCTTCCCAACTTTCTCGCCCGATGGGAACTGGATCTATTATTGTTCCGCTCCTCTCCTGCCGTTGCCCGATAGCATCCATAGCCTAAAATATTCCCTATGCCGCATATCTTTCCATAAAGATACCAAAGAATGGGGCCAACGGATCGAGACCGTATGGGATGCCCAGAAGCATAATGGCTCCGCCTGCCATCCCAAGATATCGCCCGACGGTAAATACCTGCTTTTCACGGTAGCCGATTATGGAACCTTCCCGATCTGGCACCGAGAAACAGACCTGCATATGATGAACCTCCAGACCGGGAAGATAGATACCTTACCTGCCGTCAACTCCGATAAATCGGATACCTACCATAGCTGGTCCTCTAACAGCCATTGGTTTGTCTTTGCCAGTAAGCGGGATGACGGACTATACGGAAAGCCTTATTTCTCTTACGTGGATAGTACGGGAAAAGCCTATAAACCGTTCGTACTCCCGCAAGAGGATCCGGAACATTGCGATATCACGTTAAAATCTTATAATATACCTGAATTATCCACTAGCGAGCTTCCTTTCGACGCTGAAGATGTACAAGAGATCTACTACGACGAGGAAGCTGAGACTTTTAAATAATAGAATCATGGAAAATACACGTAAATATAGATACATAAGAGGAATCGCCTCCTTATTATTCGGCTGTGCGATTTGCCTGTTTTGGGGACTTTATTATCCTCATCATTTACATTACCACGAGCAATTCCAGTTATTCCTGTTCACGCCGGAATATGGAATCGACAAATGTCTCCATCCCGGAGGCATCGCTGAATATATAGCGGAGTTCCTGACGCAGTTCTATTATTTCGCTTGGGCAGGGGCTACGATCTTGGCGATCGTTCTCGTGCTTATCCAACGGCAAATAAACTGGCTGGCCAAACAAATGGGGGCTTCCGACTTTTGGTATCCGCTCAGCTTTCTCCCTTCCATCCTGCTCTGGGTATTTTTATGTGATGAGAATGCCCTGCTGGCATTCCCCGTCTCCATAACTCTCGCCCTCTTCGCTCTAGTCATCCAGCGAAAAACCGCTCATTCATGGGGACGAATTATCTATACGCTCCTAATGATGCCGGTGCTCTACTGGGTGGTAGGTGGTGGGGCCTATTTCATCTTCGTGATCGGAGTAATAATCGGGCATTGCATCAAATCCGTGCCAGCCACATACAACAAATCCTATATTTGGATTCCTATCTACATCTTGCTT
>OHGR01000898.1_pt1 | contig 9962 bp, 5 predicted proteins | sample 1567911 | NCBI WGS metagenome assembly OHGR01 (sample SAMEA3879552, study PRJEB24766) | human gut metagenome | biome: human-associated habitat; feature: feces | place: USA | collected 1985/1987
GAATACGTTCTTTCTTTCCCATCGCCCTGTTCAGACGTTCTACTGCAATATCCATGTCCTTCATCAGGAACGGATCGTGCAGGTCGGGCAACTGCGGGCGGAAAAACTTCTTGGCGTCTGCTGCCTTCGTAATTCCCCGCTGTACCAAAAGTTGTCCAAGAATCGGGCTAATCCCTAATTCCTGGGCCAATGTCTGGCTTGTCTCTGCCTGTTCGGGTGTAATGGGTCGATAATTCCATTTGTGATTCATTTTATATATTGTTTTTTCTTTTTCTGTTCTCAAGGGTTGGAAAGGCACTTCTTCCCAACAAGGGGTAAAAGTACGAAAAAAAGCGGAAGTGTATAGTAGATAAGACGAAAATATTTCAAGGGCAGTGGAAAACCGGAAGTTTGATATGGGGTGTCTTTTAGTTTTTATAGTTGATTTTTGGAAGATAACTTTTTTGGTTTATCTTTGCTCCACCAATAAGAATCTGATAAATGAGAAAGCCGGGTAACGTCACAGACTCCAATATGACATTTGATAATATCTATTCAGAGTATTATCAACGTTGCTTTCTATTCGCCAAATCCTATCTCCATGATGAAATGCTGTCGAAAGATATAGCTTCCGAAGCGATGATTACCTTATGGACTACGATGAAAACGGAAGAAGTGGATAATATCCGTGCTTTCTTGATGACCGTAGTAAAGAACCAATCGTTGAATCATCTGCGAAACGAACACCTGCGGATGGAAGCTCGTGAGAATATCCTGAATGACGAACTCTATGAGCTTGACTTCCGCATCTCTTCTTTGGACGCCTGCAATCCGACGGATATTTTCTCGGAAGAGATTAACAGGATTGTCAACCGGACATTGGATACATTGCCGCTACAAACCCGGAATGTTTTCAGAATGAGCCGCTATGAGAACAAATCTATAAAAGAAATAGCCGATACGTTGAATATCAGCGTCAAAGGTGTCGATTATCATATAGGTAAGGCGTTGAAAGCCTTACGTGTTAATCTGAAAGATTATCTTTATCTCTTCTTCATTTAATAAAGTACTGCTTTATTCCCAGTCTATTAATAACCTGTTGATTGAAGAATAACTCACTTTTTCATCTTTTCAACTAGTGAACTTCTTTCCTGGTGTGTCTATTATGTACAAGGCAGATAAATGCTTTGTATAATAGAACGTTATATGGACATAAAACTACTTAATAAATATATTGCCGGTGACGTACTTCCCGAAGAAAAGAAGGAAGTGATACGCTGGATGAAGGAGAGCGAAGAACATCGTAAACAACTGATGCAGTTACATCGCATTTATAACGCAACCCTTTGGAACGGAAACGTTGACGGACAGAATACGAAGAATATAGAAAAGAAGAAGCCTGTAATGCGGTATCTCTGGACGTCGATGAAGATAGCCGCGGTAGTTGCCATGCTCGCTTTCATCATCCATAAGGAATATCAGGGCTATCGGTTGGAGCATTCTACCGACATGCAGACTGTGACCGTTCCAGCAGGACAGCGTGCCAATCTGATATTGGCTGACGGGACAACAGTTTGGCTGAACTCCAACTCCACATTGAAATACCCCGCCAACGGCTTCCACTCTAAAAACAGAAAAGTGGCTTTAGAAGGAGAAGGATACTTTGAAGTGGCGCACGACGAGAAACACCCTTTCATTGTTGAAACGCAGAAATATGATATCCGGGTATTGGGAACCACTTTCAATGTGTCCGCCTATCCGAATTCCGATATGTTTGAAACGTCTCTGATAGAAGGGAAAGTGACTGTCTACCAGCTGGATACGCAAAACGAAATAGTGCTGAAACCGTATGAGAAAGTAGAAGCGAGAGACGGTAAACTTTATAAAGAGGCATTCACTTCGGACAACGATTTCCTCTGGCGGATGGGAATATACTCCTTTAAGAATGAACCTTTGGCAACGGTATTCAAGAAATTGGAGCAATATTATGAAGTGCAGATTATCAACAATAATAAAGAGATAGCTTCCCGTCCGTGTACAGGTAAGTTCCGGCAGAAAGAAGGTATTGAACACGTGATGAAGGTACTGCAGAAGTACGTTAAATTTAACTATATGCAGGATGATGAGAAGAATCAGATTATCATCTATTGATAAAGAAGTATGAATCCTAAAATGAAAAACATGAGAACAAGAGCACCTGTCTGTTTAAAACGAAAATATCGGTAAATGCTGCAACATTTACCGATATGTGAGAAGTCAATAAAAAAGACTCGACTTTCATTCCAAATCTTTATGTATTAACTTAATAACTCTAGGCAAAGATATGAAAAATAATCTTTGGTGTGGACGTATTGTCCATAGAAAAACACACTCTACTCAAATTTTAAGAATTATGAGGTTAACTGTCTTTTTCCTGTTATTCATTATTTTTGAGACGTATGCCCTGGATGGCTATTCTCAAAATCAGAAAGTGACGATGAATAAAGGAACCGCAACATTCGCCGAAATCATCAGGCAGATTGAAAAACAAACAGACTATTTGTTTATCTATAATGAGCATGAGATTGCTTTGGACAAACAAGTAGCAGTATCTACTCGGGAAACCACGGTTGCCGAAATTCTTAATAGAGTTTTGCAAGGAACAGGTTTCTCGTATACGATGGAAGGCAACCATATTATTCTGGTGAAAAATATGGAGAAAATGAAAAACGTAACTCCCGGTCGGAAGATAACAGGAACTGTGAAAGACGATTTGGGAGAGGCTATTGTTGGTTGTAATGTAGCTGTTAAAGGTGAGAAAATAGGAGCCATCACCGATATGGATGGAAGATATACTATCGAGGTTCCGGACAATAGTATATTGGTTTTCTCATTTTTAGGTTATAAGAGCGTTGAATCTCCAGTCAAGAATAATTCGGTTATCAATATAACCATGCAAGAAGACTCCAGATCTTTGGAAGAAGTGGTGGTTGTAGGTTATGGGACACAGAAGAAAGTCAATTTGACAGGTGCCGTGTCTGTGGTAGAGGGGGATCAATTGGCAGGGCGTTCTGCTTCGACTATGTCTCAATTACTGCAAGGAGCAGTTCCTAACATGACTGTCTCTTTTTCTTCAGGTCGTGCGGGAGATGGAGGTTCGTTTAATATCAGAGGTGTAAATTCCATTAGTGGTTCTGCCAAACCGTTGGTCCTTATTGATGGAGTGGAGGGAGATGTGAATCGTGTCAATCCGAATGATGTCGCCTCTGTTTCGGTCTTAAAAGATGCGTCGTCTGCGGCAATTTATGGAGCACGTGCCGCCTATGGAGTTATTCTGGTAACTACAAAGACGGGAGAAAAAGGCAAAGTCACTCTTAATTATAACGGACGATACAGCTTTAGTGATGTAACTACGTCGACAGATTATGAAACCCGCGGATATTATGCGGCCGGTATTAGCGATATGTTCTTCTCTACCTGGCAGGGGACACCATTGCTCACATATACGGAAAAGGATTATCATGAGTTGTGGATCAGGAGAAATGATAAGACGGAACAACCCGAACGGCCCTGGGTAGTAACTGAAAACGGACAGTATAAATACTATGGGAATTTTGATTGGTATAATTATTTATATGACCATAAACGTCCGACGTATGAACATAATGTAAGCATTTCCGGTGGAAGTGAACATCTGAAGTTCAGGCTTTCCGGAGGATACTATAATCAGAAAGGAGTTCTTAAAATACAACCGGACAAGTATGAACGCTATAACTTCAAATCAAGGCTGGAAGCCAAAGTGACTCCATGGTTATCCGTCAGTAATAATACCTCTTATTTCAAATCGAATTACTCCTATCCGGGACTTGGTGGAGTGAATACGATATTTAAGAATGCAAGCTATCGTGCCTTGCCCATATTAGTGCCTGTACATCCTGATGGTACACTGGTGTATGAAACTAATATAATGAACTATACTTTGGCGGGTACCACTGTTGCATTATCCAATAAGAAACATAATAATAAAGATGAGATAGACGAGTTTATGACCACATTTGAAGTAGTTATAAATCCGGTAAAACATGTTGAAATCATAGGGAATTACACATATTCGAAATATGACAAGAAATGTACCAATAGAAGTGTAGACATGCAATACTCCAAGGTACCGGGTGTTACGATTACCATGCCCGAGAGTACAAGCGGAGGGAATAAACTGACTGTGTTGAATACAAAAAATCTGTATTATGCATATAATGCTTACGGAACTTATGGTAACTTGTTTGCCGGCTCTCATAATGTGAAACTGACAGGCGGTATCAACTATGAGACAAAATCTTATGAAGATCTGACTGTGAGCAAAGATGGACTGTTATCTGATGAATTGAATGACTTTAATCTGGCTAAGGGAGAAAATACAGTAGTCACCGGAGGAAAGAATAAATATGCTTTATTTGGCGTCTTTTATAGGGCAAACTATGATTATAAAGGAAGATACCTGTTTGAGGCGAGCGGAAGATACGATGGCAGTTCCCGGTTTAAAAAAGGCCATCGGTACGGCTTCTTCCCATCGTTCTCCGCCGGATGGCGCATTAGCGAAGAGCCTTTTTATGGAGCATTGAAAAATACAGTAGATAACCTAAAGTTACGACTGTCTTATGGAACTTTGGGCAATCAGCAAGTTGGTTATTATGATTATCTGCAGCAAATAGAAACAGGAAAAGTTCTTAATTATTCGTTTGGTGATAAAGAAAAAGCCTCGTATGCCTATGAAACCGCTCCTAATGCTTCCGACTTGACATGGGAAACCGTAGTTACTAAAAATTTTGGTCTTGATATCGGTATCTTCAATAATAGATTGAATATTTCGGCAGATGCTTATATAAGGGATACAAAAGACATGCTAATGCCCGGCAAAGCATTACCGTCTGTCTATGGCGCAAAATCTCCTAATATGAATGCTGCTGACTTAAGGACCAAAGGTTGGGAATTGGTCGTTGCCTGGAATGACCGTTTTAATGTGATGGACAAACCTTTTAACTATGGTGTTTCGTTTGGAATCGGGGATAATGTCTCCAAGATTACGAAATATGATAACCCTAATAAAGAAATCAGCTCTCCTTATGTCGGTCAGAGACTGGGAGATATATGGGGGTATATGGTTGATGGCTATTTTGCGACAGATGAAGAGGCAGCTAATTATGGAGTAGACCAGAGTGTCGTAAACTATATCATCAATAATGCCGTTGTCGATAGAGGACTGCATGCTGGAGACATGAAATATCTCGATCTTGATGGCAATAATAAGATCGAACAAACTGTCAGTGCTAATGATATTAAGGACCAACGGATTATAGGTAATTCTCTTCCGCGCTATACGTACAGTATCAGACTTAATGCAGAATGGAATGGCATTGACTTTTCCGTGTTCTTTCAGGGAGTGGGGAAACAAGACTGGTACCCATCCAGTGATGCATTTGCCTTTTGGGGACCGTATAGTTCACCAGCACCAAGTTTCATTCCGAAGGATTTTCTGGCAGACGTATGGAGCGTAGACAATCCTGATGCTTATTTCCCCCGCCCCAGAGGATATATCGCATGGACTGATGGCCGTTCCTTGTCATCGGTTAATAACAGATACTTGCAAAGTCTTGCCTATTGCCGACTGAAAAACCTGACCGTAGGATATACGTTACCTGTTAAATGGTTATCAAAGATACATGTACAGAAAGCCCGTCTCTATTTCAGTGGTGAGAATCTGCTCACATTAGACAGGCTGGATACGGATTATATTGATCCGGAAGCGGCTGCTGCCGGAACAAATTGGAAAACAGGTAAGACTAATGCACTCTCTTATCCGTTCTCAAAGACCTATTCTTTTGGTATTGATATTACATTCTGATAATAACTAATATATCTATATATGAAAACCAAGTTTTGTATCATATTTATGTGGTTGTTTACCATTCTTTTTATATCGTGTGATAAACTGGACCTTTATCCTGAAGACAGTTTGTCTCCAACCACCTATTTCAAGAATGAAAACGAACTTCAACTGTATAGTAATCAGTTTTACTATAATATACTGCCTACGGCAGCAGATATTTATAAAGATAATGCAGATGTATTGATTGTTTCTCCGTTGGATGATGAGGTAACTGGGCAACGGATCATTCCATCGACGGGTGGAGGATGGAATTGGGAGGCATTGAGAAGTCTTAATTTCTTGTTAGAGAATTCTCATAATTGTGAAGATCAAGATGTACGTAATAAGTACGATGCAATCACCCGTTTTTTCAGGGCTTATTTTTACTTTAAGAAAGTACAGCGATTTGGAGATGTCCCTTGGTATGATAAAGTACTGGATTCGTCTGATGCTGAACTGTTGTATAAACCCCGGGATTCCAGAGAGTTTGTGATGCAGAAAATCATTGAAGATTTGGATTTTGCTATTACTACTTTATCCAAAGATAAAGAACTTTACAGAGTCAGTAAATGGGCTGCATTGGCACTGAAGTCAAGAGTTTGTTTGTTTGAAGGCACTTTCCGTAAGTATCATGGGATAGCAGACTACGAAAAATATTTGGATGCGTGCATTACTGCTTCCGATGACTTTATGAAGAATAGTGGATATAGCTTGTATAAAACAGGCAGTACTCCTTATCAGACTCTTTTTTCTTCCTTGAATGCCATTCAGCAGGAAATTGTTCTGGCTAGAGACTATAATGGGACACTGAATATCCGTCACGACGTGCAAGGTTTTGAAAATACAGCTTCGAAAGGCAGACCCGGATTATCGAAAAAGATTGTAAATATGTATTTGAATAAGAACGGTTCCCGTTTTACGGACATGCAAGGATATGCCACTAAGGTATTTTTTGATGAATGTCAGAACAGAGATCCTCGTTTGGCACAGACCATCCGTACTCCCGGATATATACGTCCGGGAGAAACGAAACAGTCGGGTCCTAATTTCTCTTCGGCAATGACAGGGTATCATTTAATTAAATATTCGGGTGCCACCAAATATGATGTAGGTGACACGTCTGAGAATGATTTTCCTATTTTCAGGACGGCGGAGGTTTTTTTGAATTATGTGGAAGCCAAAGCGGAAAGGGGAACGTTGGAACAGAATGATATTGACAGGACGATTAAATTAATAAGGGATAGGGTAGGAATGCCGAACCTGAATATGAGTGACGCTAATACGGTCCCCGATCCTTATCTGCTGAATGTCTATCCTAATGTCTCTGAAACGAATAAAGGAGTCATACTGGAAATCCGTCGTGAAAGAGTCATAGAATTGTTAATGGAAGGCTTCCGTTATTATGATTTAATGCGTTGGAAAGCGGGGAGTTGTATGGATGATGAGTTTTTGGGAATGTATTTCCCCGGTCCGGGTAATTATGACCTGAATCATGACGGGACTATTGATGTCTGTCTGTATAAAGGAGCAAAGCCTGGTGGTGTCAATGCGCTTGAATATCTGGAGATTGGAGTTACGGTAGAACTGACAGAAGGAGAATCCGGAAATGTGATTTGCTATAAAGATGTTCCTCGCCAGTGGAATGAAGAACGGGACTATTTATACCCGATTCCAAGGCAGGACCGTATTTTGACAAATGGAGCTCTGACACAGAATCCGGGATGGAATGATAATTTAAACTTTTAATTTGATCGGTCATGAAAGAATATAGAATAATGATATTACTAGTTTCTACGCTTTTTATAATAGCTATCAGCTGCTCCAGCCAACTGGACAATGAAGATTTCAGCGATATGATAGGAAAGGGACAGAATTATACTCCTCCTCCTATCCCGGTTGAAGAACCGACATTGAAGGACAAAGATGGCTGGAAAATAGATTCTATTGACGGAAAGAGTTTTATATGGTACTCCTATAATAAAGGGGCTTTCAATGCCCAACAACAAGTAAATGTGCTTGAAATCGACCTGTCGAGTCCTGATTACGAATTGGAGTTTGTTTCGGCTCCTCAACTCGATTCTTTGTCAAGCGTTGCTCTGAAACATGATGCGGTAGCCGGAATTAATGGTACGTATGAACTTGAAGCCTCTTTCGTAAAAGTCAATGGCTCAATAATTTCACCGATCACTCTTCCCGAAGGGCATTTAAGATATTGGAAACATGAAGGAGCCATAGCTTATGACGGCTATAAGGTTGAAATTGGATATGGAACAAAGGAATCATATTCCTATAATTCAATGCCTAACATATTCTCGGGAGCACCAGTCTTGATAGATGATTATCAACCGGTAGGGGAAACATTTATTGGAGATATAACCGGAATCAACCTGAATTCCTTGGATGGAGAGGATTACCGAAGACATCAGGGGGTACGTCATCCCCGTACCGCTGTGGCTTTGACAGAACAGAATAAGCTTTTGTTGGTAACAGTGGACGGTCGTGCGGATTTGGCGGCAGGAATGACTGCCAAAGAGCTTACCTCCTTTATAAACCAGTATTTTAAACCACAGCATGCCTTGAACGTAGACGGGGGAGGGTCTACAACGATGTATATACGCGACAGTAATCTTTCAGTCACAGATGTAGTCAACTATCCGTGTGATAATAAAAAGTTCGATCATTACGGACAACGCAGTGTCAGGACTTTCATCTTGGTAAAGAAGCATAGCAACGGGCAGTTGTTTGACTCTGGTGACGGTTCGGAGGATAATCCTTATATTATAAAAACGGCGAGACATATGCAGGATATGCATAAGGTCAATTATTCTAAAGGAATGGTTTATTTCAGAATGGAGGCCGATGTGAATATGTCAGGGATTGATTGGCAGGCTTTGAATGTGAGTGAGCCTTATGACAGATTCGTCCATTTTGACGGAAACGGGCATGTTATAAAAGGCTTGAAATCGCAAGGTAACTATGCCAGCTTGTTCGGAGTGTTATGTGGAGTCTGCAAGAATTTGGGAATTGTGGATGCAGATATTGTGGCACAAAATGGAGGCGGAATATTAGCCGGTTATGTAGGGATAAAAATCCCGACTTCGGACGTATTTACCGGAAGTGTAGAAAATTGTTATACGAGCGGAAAGGTATCGGGATTTGATATAATTGGCGGTATTTCTGGTAATATCGGTAAACCGAGCGGCTCTGTGTATTCATCCATTAAGAATTGTTATTCTACTGCTACGGTTACAGCGAAGAATGAAACAGGAAATTCACGTGCCGGAGGGATAGTAGGTATTGTCTGGGCTGGTGGTATATTGGAGAATTGCTATGCGGCAGGTGAAGTTATTTCAATGAATTCCGGAGCAGCAGGTATCGGAGCTTATTTTGATACTGCACCTAAAAGATGCGTTGCTTTGAATAAATTAGTGGAAAATAAGAAAAATGGTGTAAATTTGGGGCGTATTGCCGCCTTCATGGGAGCAGCTAATATGACGGTTGTTGATTGTTGGGCAACAGACGATATGAAGATTTTGAATGCCGGAGTACCTAAAACCGAATTTTCCGGTGAATTAGTCGGTGTGAAGCAACCCCACGATGGGGAAACTAAGTCGAAGGAGTTCTTATCGAATATGCAGAACTACCTTGATGCAGGATGGGGAAACTCATGGTATTACAAGGTAAATGCGAAAGGATATCCTATTCTGTTATGGCAATATAATCGGGAAGATTATAATACGGACATTACTGGTCATTAAGACTAATATATATTATACTTAACACATTTATTCGTTAGTTTATGAAGAAAAACTTGTTAATCGTCGTTATCCTGGCTATATGCTCCATTGAAATGGTAAAAGGGCAGACAGTAGCGGATTCATTGGCAATTGTATCTGCTTGTTGGAAGATAGAAAATCCTCAAAAAGGAATTGTATATAAGTATGCTTCTATCCCTCAATTATATCAAGGTCCCCAATCTATCAGCCTGATAGAAATTGATCCTGTTGCAGGTTTGAAAGTCGGTGTTGCCGTTTCGGATAAAATGAAAGAAACAAGTAAGATTGCTTCTGAATATAAC
>OHGR01000900.1_pt1 | contig 9941 bp, 10 predicted proteins | sample 1567911 | NCBI WGS metagenome assembly OHGR01 (sample SAMEA3879552, study PRJEB24766) | human gut metagenome | biome: human-associated habitat; feature: feces | place: USA | collected 1985/1987
ATCAACAAGCTGTTTACCATGGTGAAGTCTGCATCTTTCAACAGCTCTTTCTCTAGCCCATGAGCCGTTGAGGGTTATCATATCCATTTTGTCTGTATCAAAATCAACGCAAGCTGAAAGGGCTCTTGTTATCTTGAACGGCTTTTCGCTCTTGTTTGTGATAACAGCGGAACGTGTGATAACGTCAAGCTTATGGAAAGCTGTGTAGATAAGAACGACTTCAATATCGGCATACTTATCATACATTGTTATCTCGAGAGTTGAACAACCGCTTTCCTCAGTAGCGAAAGTAGCAGGCAGACCCTCGAGCTTTGGTTTGCCCTCATACATTTTATGAGAAACATATCTCAGGTCGCAGGTCGACATACCGTTAGCGTCCATTATTTTGAAAGCAGACTCTCTGTAATCACCAAGACCGAAGCATGGGTATTCAAAAGGCAGAGTATCCATAAAGCTTGCTCTGTCACGGTCGTTAGTGGCAGGGGTAAAAGGGCTTTCGTCAAGACGTAGAAGATAAGTCAGATCCTCGTCAGGGACTTTATTTCCATAGTAAACGTGAGCGAGGTAGCCCTCCTCGCAGACCTTCATCATATAGTCTGTATTATTGGCTCTCAGCTTGAAAGCCTTATCTTTTTCGTTATAAAAGATATTGATAATTATCACTCCTTGCAAAAATCTGAACCTTACGGCTCAATTGATATTATAACACATAAAAAAAATAATGCAACAGGGTAAAACGATTACTTTGAAAATTATTTTGTTAATTTTTCTTGATAATGCAAATATTTGAACACGGGTGGTTCAAATTGTGGGAATATATAAAAAAGGGACTTATGCGTTTAGCACAAGTCCCTTAAAAATTCAATATTTATCTGTTATCAGATTAGTTGCCGTACTTAGCAGTGCTGATCTTGATACCAGGGCCCATTGTAGAAGCTACAACTACGCTCTTAAGGTACTGACCCTTAGCAGCGGCTGGCTTAGCCTTTACAACAGCGTTGATAAGTGTGTTGAAGTTCTGCTCGAGCTTCTCAACACCGAATGAAGCCTTACCGATAGGGCAGTGAATGATGTTTGTCTTATCAAGACGATACTCGATCTTACCAGCCTTAGCCTCTGTAACAGCCTTAGCTACGTCTGGAGTAACAGTTCCTGCCTTTGGGTTTGGCATAAGTCCTCTAGGTCCGAGGATCTTACCAAGACGTCCTACAACACCCATCATGTCAGGTGAAGCAACTACAACGTCGAAATCCATCCAGTTTTCCTTTGTGATCTTCTCAACGAGATCCATGCCGCCAACATAGTCAGCGCCTGCTGCCTTAGCAGCCTCGTACTTGTCTTCCTTACAGAATACGCAAACTCTTACAGTCTTACCAGTTCCGTTTGGAAGTACAACAGCACTTCTTAACTGTATCATCGTCAGCAACGAAATCAGAACCTGCGTCGATAGCAGCCTGGATCTTTTCGCCCTTAGCGAAAACCAGTGTACGAACAGTCTTACCTGTACCGTTGGGCAGTACAACTGCACCTCTTACCTGCTGATCAGCGTGTCTTGAGTCAACACCCAGACGAATGTGAAGCTCGATAGTTTCATCGAACTTTGCCTTAGCACCCTTAGCTGCAAGTTCCAGAGCCTCAGGAGCGTCATATTGCTTAGCCTTGTCGATAGCCTTGAAGCTGTCAACATACTTCTTGCCATGTTTCATTAATATTTCCTCCTCATTAAGTGGTAATACCGACAGTGGATATCTAGTCGGTTAGCGGAAAATTCCTCCCACCATTGCCGTGCATGAATGCACAGTACGATTGATTAGTCCTCAACTACAACGCCCATTGAACGGCATGTACCAGCGATCATGCTCATAGCACTCTCGATGTTTGCTGCGTTCAGGTCAGGCATCTTCTGCTCAGCGATCTTCTGAAGCTGCTCTTTTGTGATAGTTGCGACCTTAGTCTTGTTAGGAACACCGGAACCTGACTCGATCTTGCAAGCCTTCTTGATGAGAACTGCTGCCGGAGGAGTCTTGGTGATGAATGTGAATGATCTGTCTGCGTAAACTGTGATAACAACAGGGATGATAAGACCGATATCGTTCTTAGTTCTCTCGTTAAAATCCTTTGTGAACGCCATGATGTTTACACCGTGCTGACCAAGAGCTGGACCAACCGGTGGTGCAGGAGTTGCCTTTCCTGCTGGAATCTGAAGCTTAATATAGCCTACTACCTTCTGTGCCATTTGTTCGCACCTCCATAATTAAGTGGTAAGGCGAGCGCCATACGCTCTCCCACGTTTCCGGAAGCCGTATATCCGAACCGTCATTGACGGCTTTGCTTCCATTTTCACGAATGTTTGCGGAGTTTTACCGCCTTTTTCCTTATTCCTCAGACTTTATCTGTGTCAGCGGCATAGTAACAGTTGTTTCTCTGCCCAGCATAGATACTCTGACGTCTGCCGTCTGTGCTTCCATATCGAATTTCTCCACAACTCCTGTGAAGCCCTCGAATGAGCCTGCTGTTACAACGACGTTGTCGCCTTCCTTGAAGCCGACCTGAACGTTAGCGCTTCTCTGTGTGTCAACACCCAGTGCAGCGACCTCTTTATCGGTCAGCGGAACAGGCTTTGACGCAGGACCAACGAAGCCCGTAACGCCTCTGGTATTTCTAACGATATACCATGAATCGTCTGTAAGCACCATTTTTACAAGCACATAGCTTGGAAAAAGCTTTCTGTCGCCCTTGTCGATCTTATTGCCCTTTACTTCGGTAACTTCCTCCATTGGGATCATTACCTCAGGGATCAGATCCTGAAGGTTTCGGTTTTCAACAACCTTTTCAATATTGCTTTTTACCTTATTCTCATAACCTGAATAAGTGTGAACAACATACCACTTTGCTTCTTCTGACATGTTTCTTACCTCCATATTGATGTTGTCAAAACCGCTGTGACGGCTTAGCCGCCGATTTTAAGGATAGCCTTGATAGCTGCACCCAGACCTGAATCAACTCCGAAAAGGAACAGAGCCATAACGACCATTACCGAGAGAACAACTCCCGTATTCTTAGTCACCTGCTGTCTTGTAGGCCAAACGACCTTTTTCATTTCAGCTTTAAGCTCTCTGAAATATTTTCTTATTCCGCCCTTTTTCTTCTGATCCTTGCCGGTATCCTTTTTTGAAGACTTAGTAACATCTGTTTTTTTAGCCATTAGAAATAGCTCCTTTCAATATTACTTAGTCTCTTTGTGAAGAGTGTGTTTCTTACAGAACTTGCAATACTTGTTCATTTCAAGTCTGTCAGGGTCATTCTTCTTGTTCTTCTTAGTGTTGTAGTTTCTCTGCTTACACTCAGTACAAGCAAGTGTAATTTTTACTCTCATTTCGGCACCTCCTGACGAAATTTATACCCCGCAAGAACATTCAGGGTACGTCTGCCTCCCTCATACGTTTTCACGCAAGCTGTCACACAGCCCTGAGGTAACTTATGCTTTTTCACGCTCAAAAAAAGAGCGCAAAAAAATAGACCTCATAAAGAGGTACTACAATTATAACATCTGTGTTCTTCTTTGTCAATCATTTGTCAAAGAATTTTATTAATTTTTTGTAAATTTTATCGTTTGTCGAGTGAGGAGTGAGGAATTATGGTATCGCCTTGCGGCGATGATTATTTTTCTTCGGGCAAATTTGCCATGCCGCAAAATCGCTACGCTCTTTGCGGATTTACATTTACTTAGGGATAGGGTAGGCGGTGCAGATTTTTGCTCCGATATTACCTTTATTTGATATCAGACTTTTGCGTGCTTTTTCTAATTAAATCTGCACCGCTTGGTCGGCTTACGCCGATTGAGGCTCTGCCTCAAGCTTCGCTTAGGGCTTGGCCCTAAGAACCCACAAGCCCTCTAACGCCGGGCTTGAGCCTGCGTTTTATCTCTCGCTACGCTCGGTGCTGGGGCACAGCTATGGTCAGCTATGCCCATTCCTCATTCCTCATTCCTAATTCCTCATTCCTCATTAAACCGGAAACTCCCCATTCTCCACGATCTCATCAGCGATCTCTCTCATCTCGTCCCAGTCATGCGAGTAATGGTCATTTAAGCAAGCCACAGCAAAGAACCCGCCTGCTTTCGCTCCCTTTATGCCCTCGACTATATCCTCATAGACCACGCAAGCCTTTACTTCAAGCCCAAGTTTTTCAGCTGCCAGCTCATAAACATCAGGAAAGCCCTTTCCCCTCTCCACCTGCTCTGTAGACACGAAGCAATCAAATTGATCCAAAATGCCGTTTCTCTTTAGTACAGGCTTATAAAGCTCCTCAGTTGAAGCGGTCGCCAATGCTATCTTCCTGCCCTGTTCCTTAAGCTTTCGCACATACTCCCCTGCGTTTCCGCAAAGCTCGATAACGTTCGTATACTCATACACCGCCATATCGAACCATTCCTTCATTATATTCTGAATGTTCTCACCCAGAGAAAATCTATCGTTTGTATAAACAGCCGCCTGCTCGAAATTCATTGCAGACACCTGCTTGAAATAGTCCTCAGGCACTTTTATCCCACGCTTGCCGAGAAATTCCTCGTCTATCTTTGACCAAACGTGATTTGATCTTGTCAGAGTGCCGTCCAAGTCGAAAATGTGTCCCTTAAAATCTTTTATGTCCATTGTAATGTCCTTTCAGAAGTATTCATCAGAGAGCCTGAAACCCTCGCCTATTATCTCGCTCACGTCACCCACAAGCACGAAAGCCTTTTCGTCAGTTTCCGCCGCTATCCTGCGAACGTCCGTTATCCTGCGTTTTCTCACTGCGCAAAGTATAAGATCTCTGTCCTCGCCCGTGTATCCCGTTCGGGCTTTTATGACCGTACACCCCAAGTTGCCCTCATTAAGGAGCCTATGGAGTATTTTATCTGCGGCAGGGCTTATTATCAGCGCAAGCTTTCCTCTGTCGCCGCCGTAGAGTATCATGTCCAGTGTTTTTGAGAACACCCACAGTGTAAAGAACGAATACAGTGCGTTGTCGATACTGCCGAAAACAAAACCGCTGAGCACACATATCACACCGTCTGCAAGCATAAAGATCTGTCCTGCCGCCATGTAGGGCTTTTTCCTTTTTATAAGCTTAGCGGCAATATCAGTTCCGCCTGTTGTTCCCCCTGAACGAAAAACTATCCCACAGCCTGCGCCCAACAGAATACCGCCTGCTATTGCGCTGAGAAAAATATCGTTTGTGAGTGGTGTAAAAAGCGTACACATATCCGCAGTCATACCCGAAACTGCAATAGCTACAACAGTTCCCAAAAGGAAACGCCAGCCGAACACATAAAGGCTAACCGCCAACAAAGGAAGATTTATCGCCATTGTAAGCGAGCCGACACCAAGAGGCAGAAATCTTGACAACATGACAGCAAGCCCCGAAGCACCTCCGGGGGCAATTTCGTTAGGGTTTAAAACCAGTCCAACGCTCACGCCATATATGACCGCACCGAGAAGCAAGAGAGGATAGTCCACTCTGGCCTTTGCGGACTTTTTTGCCGAAAACAATTTATTCAGAAGTATCATAAAAGCCCTCCAAGCTATGCAAAAGCAAAGATAGGCTTATTTTTCCCATAATACCTCGTAAAATACATTTTTACAAAAGGGGCGCAATGGTCCTGAGAATGACCGACATAAACCTTGACCAGAAGCTGCGGTTATTTATATCGTCATGTGTTATCCTATGACAGCGGTTTTCAAACATATCGTCAAAGTCCGCTTTTATATCCTTTATACAACTTGTTTTGTACATATAAGTTGCACACTCAAAATGGAGATACAAGCTTCTGTAGTCGAGATTTATCGTGCCCACCACGGCTGACTTATCGTCCGAGAGGAACATTTTGGCGTGGTTAAAGCCGCCTTTATACTCATAGACTTTCACACCCAGCGTTTCAAGATCTCTGTAGAAAGACCTTGTTATAACGCTCACATACCATTTATCAGGTATCTCAGGAGTGATTATCCTAACATCAACACCGCTTTTTGCCGCATAGCCCAGGACGGTGAGCATTTCGTTGTCAGGAATAAGATACGGGGTAGAGATATAGATATAATCCTTGGCATTGTTTATCATATCCATATAGACAAGCTCGCCCACATTCTCGTCATCGAGAGGGGAGTCACCATAAGGGATAACATAGCCGTTGTTCACAACGTTTTTTACAGTGGGGCGGTACATATTATACTCAGTTTTATCACCTGAGATGACCTCCCACATTTGCAGAAACATCATGGTAAAATTCCAAACGCCGTCGCCCTTTAGCATAACGGCGGTATCTTTCCAATGACCGAAACGCTCCTTGCGGTTTATATACTCATCGGCGATATTAACGCCACCATTGAAAGCCACATTGCCGTCTATAACGAGAATTTTTCTATGGTCACGATTATTCTGTATAGTAGAAAGCATAGGGCGGAAAGGATTGAAAACAAGGCATTTTACCCCTTGTTCGGTAAGCTTTTTCTTATATCTGAAAGGCAAAGTGAACTGAGAGCCCATGCCGTCATAAAGAAGTCTTACCTCCACGCCTGCCTTAGCTTTTTCAAGAAGTATCTTAACTATCTCACGCCACATTTCGCCGTCGTCGATAATAAAATACTCCATAAAGATAAACTCCTGAGCTTTCTGAAGCTCCTCAAGCATAGCCTTATACTTATCTTCGCCAAGGGGAAAATAAGTGACCTCCGTATTACCGCAGACAGGGTAGCCCCCCGACTTATCCACATAGTTTGCAAGCTTATAAAAATCAGGCTCACTTTCATGGAGATAGCTCATTATCTGTTTATTTGTTTTAAGAAAAGGTCTTGTATTGGCGGATTTCTTAGCATAAAGGTTTCTGACCTTTCTTGTTGAAAACTGATTTTTGAGTAATATATAAAGCACCACCGTAAAGATAGGCACGATAACAAGGGGTACTATCCACGCCAATTTATAGGCAGGGTTCTCGCTGCTGTTAAGGATATAGATAGCAAGCACGATAGCCACAGTAGAAAAAACGATATGCAGATAAGCATAATGCACAGCGAAGCTTTGGAAGATGATAAAAATGAAAATAAGCTGCAATGCAAGAAGCAGGATAATAGTGGTTTTCTGTGAGAATATCATATTTATAAGTTTTTTCGGTTTTTTCTTTTGTATTTTTTCGCTTATCTTTTCCGCCACATTATCCGCCTGCCTTTCTGAAAATAGTGATACACAACTGATTATAACATTTATTTTTGATTTTTGCAATACGCAAAAACGCAGTTAATCCGCCCCGATTTCACGAATTTCTGTGACAATGACACAACTTTTGTTATCTTATTGTTGACAACAATTTGCGAAACAACGCACGAACAATGCAGGGGCTTGGCGTCCCGCTTGTGTTCGCCTGCTCAATCCTACGATATCCGTACAACATTTGGCACATTGTTTCAAAACATTGTCTGCTTCTTATATTTAGTGACAAATTGAAACCACACCGCTCCGAACGGGACGTCGAGGGCGCCGTCCCCTACAATTCTAAACATAACGCCACATAAATACACACAAAAAAAACAGGCAGACGGCTTTCCGGAGCAAGCCGTTCCCACAGCCGCTAAAAAAACCATCTGCCTTATTATTTTTGCTAAAATTTCAAACAGCTATTCAGTATAGCCAAAGGCAAGCACTTCTCCATGCTTGTCCTCATCGCCTGCCGCCATTGATATTTCAACGGTATAGTTAGTTGCTTCAGGCATCATGGCGATATTCTGTATCTGAGCATTTCCCCAGCCTGACGGACTTATGGTATCGTAATCGCTTTCGTCATACACCTCTCCGTCTGCTGTTACCTTAACATGAAGCTTGCCGAACTCGCCCTGCTTCACCTCTTTGTATATCATGTACAAGAATTTTTTGTCCTTGAACTCGAATACGATAGGGCTGTTATCTCCGGTGTTGTCGTAAGTCCAGCCATTTGTGAAGCTTGCGATAGTAGAGCCTTCCTTCCAACTTCCAAGGCTTGTTGGTGTAAGGCTGTCGCCCTCATACATATGAGCGTCCACCTCTCGTGGAGAGAAAACAGTGTCTGTGGGCATAACATAATCGCCCTCTGGTGCAACGTCCATAACAGTGTCAAAATAGTAGTCCACCATTGAAGCCACAAGCTTGTGACCCTCAGTGTTAGGGTGTGACTGATCGTCAGAGAAATCTTTCCAAGTCATTCTGTTGTTTGCGAAAAGATATCTTAGAGCGTCACAGTATGATATCATCGGCAGGTGATAAAACTCGCCTATCTGCTTCATATAATCCTGAGCAGAATGATCGTTTTCTGTCACCGAGAACAGCAGAACAGGAGTGATATTCTTCTGCAAAAGCGTTCTGACTATGGACTCGTAAGCGTTCTGATAGTCAGTCTCAGTGCCGTCATTTACTGCAAATTCGATAAAGCATATGTCAGGCTCATAAGCCAGCACATCTCTGTCGAGCCTGAGTATTCCAAGCTTAGACGGCGTACCGCTAAGACCTGCGTTCACATACTGGACGTTATCCCCCGTACCGAATTTCTGTGCAAAATAATCATAAGTGAGCTTAGCATAACAGCCGTCTGCACCGGCAGAAATACCCTCAGTGATAGAGCCGCCAAGATACGCCACAGTGACCTTTTCGCCTGACTGTGCTTTCTTTATAACATTCTGCATCATAGAAGTGTTGCCGTATGACACCATAGCCTTGTCATACATAGCCTGCGTCCACTCCTCGTCAGTTTCAGGCATTTTTTCGACCTGCGAGCTTGAAGACTCCGCTTTGCTTTCAGCCTTTGAGCTGTCCGCATTATTTCCGCAGCCTGCAAAAGCCGCTCCGCACATAGCAACACTCACAAGCACTGCCAACAATTTTTTTGTATTCATTATTTGTACCTTTCTAATCTATAATAGCGAAATCGGTTTCACACCGCATATAACACAAAAAGTACGGACAAAGCCGTACTTTTTGGTTATATCAATATGATAAAAATTCTTATTAGTTAAGAACTGCCTTCTCAGTTTCCTTATCGAAGATATGGATTCTGTTAGGATCGATAGCGACCTTAAGCTCATCCTGTGGACGAACGTCAGAACGAGGTGAAACTCTAGCTGTGAGCTGGATACCCTCGCAGTTGAGGTACAGATATGTTTCAGCACCCATCATTTCAGTTACTTCAACAGTTGTGTTGATAACGCCTGTTGTAGCCTGAGCGAGGAATGCAGGCTCGTCATGGATACACTCTGGACGAACACCAAGAACAACTTCCTGATCAACCAGTGGCTCAAGAACTTCAGGATCTACCTTAGACTCTGGAACTGTTACCTGATACTTAACGCCTCTTGTTGTCTTTGTATCCTCAGAACCGAACTCAACAACATACTTGCCGTCTACCTTGAGGAGCTTAGCGTCGATGAAGTTCATCTGTGGTGAACCAATGAATCCTGCAACGAACTGGTTTACTGGATCGTTGTAAAGATTTGTTGGTGTGTCGATCTGCTGGATGTAACCGTCCTTCATAACTACGATACGGTCACCCATTGTCATAGCCTCTGTCTGGTCATGAGTTACATAGATGAATGTAGTACCGAGCTTCTTATGGAGCTTAGAGATCTCAGTTCTCATCTGTGCTCTCAGTTTAGCATCGAGGTTTGAAAGAGGCTCGTCAAGAAGGAATACCTGTGGCTCACGAACGATAGCTCTACCGAGGGCTACACGCTGTCTCTGACCACCGGAGAGAGCCTTTGGCTTTCTGTCAAGAAGGTGAGCGATGTCAAGTATTCTTGCTGCTTCCTCTACCTTTCTTGCGATCTCATCCTTTGGTACCTTTCTGAGCTTCAGACCGAATGCCATGTTCTCAAATACTGTCATGTGAGGATACAGAGCGTAGTTCTGGAATACCATTGCGATATCTCTATCCTTAGGCT
>OHGR01000904.1_pt1 | contig 9864 bp, 7 predicted proteins | sample 1567911 | NCBI WGS metagenome assembly OHGR01 (sample SAMEA3879552, study PRJEB24766) | human gut metagenome | biome: human-associated habitat; feature: feces | place: USA | collected 1985/1987
TTGAACATTTCATGATGAAAGAGATCCATGAGCAGCCGAAAGCAGTTCAGGATACTTTGAATTCCGTAGTGAAAGATGGCAGGATTGATTTTGAAACTATCGGAATTACGGAGGATGAGATCAAGGCCTTTGAACAGATTTATATTGTTGCCTGTGGGTCTGCATGGCATGTTGGAATGGCGGCACAATATGTACTGGAAGATATGGCAGATATTCCGGTGCGTGTGGAACTTGCCTCAGAGTTCAGATATCGCAAAATGTCCCTGAACCCTAAGGCACTGATGATCGTGGTCAGCCAGTCCGGTGAGACTGCAGATACTTTGGCTGCATTAAGACTTGCGAAAGAAAAAGGAATTGCCACAATGGCGATTGTCAATGTGGTCGGCAGCAGCATTGCCAGAGAAGCGGATAAAGTGTTCTATACACTTGCAGGTCCGGAGATCTCCGTGGCAACCACGAAGGCATACAGTGCACAGCTTGCGGCAATGTACTGTCTGGCAGTTCAGTTTGCCAGGATCAGAGGTAAGATCACAGAAGAGCAGTATGGTTACTATATTGCGGAACTTTTGACGATTCCGGAAAAGATACAGAAAGTTTTGGAGGACAAAGAGCGCCTTCAGTGGTTCGCAGCAAAATATGCCAATGCAGCGGATGTGTTCTTCGTAGGACGTGGTGTCGATTACGCCATTTGCCTGGAAGGCAGCCTGAAGCTTAAGGAGATCAGCTACATTCATTCCGAAGCATATGCTGCCGGTGAACTGAAGCACGGAACCATCAGCCTGATCGAGCAGGGAACGCTGGTGATCGGTGTTTTGACACAGAGTGAATTATATGAGAAGACCGTGAGCAATATGCTGGAGTGCAAGAGCCGCGGCGCATACCTTATGGGCCTGACTACTTACGGCAATTACGAAATCGAAGATCAGGTGAATTTCACAGTCTATGTGCCGAAGGTGGATGAGCATTTCATGGCCAGCCTGGCGGTGGTGCCCCTGCAGCTGCTGGGATACTACGTCAGCGTGGCAAAGGGATTGGATGTGGATAAGCCCAGGAATCTGGCGAAGAGTGTGACGGTGGAGTAAAAATATGAGGTAATGATGAAACCATATTTAAACTGAAGTAGAACGTTGGTTACGACACTAGATACAGAATGTAAAAACTATATCTAGTGTCGTGCATTTTAGAATAAATGTGGTAAAATATAAATGATCAGCACTTGTAAAACTATGTGGTAATTGCTATAGTAGTAACAATATTGCAGGATTTATTGGCAGCATGTGTTAAATTACAATCAAATTCTACGTATTTTGAAACATCTGAAAATCAAAGAAATGATTATATAAGAGATTTACTAAAAACAGAGAAGTATGATGTGAAAGATCAAACCAGAAGAGGAATATCGGCTATTGGAAAAAGTGCCGGAGAAGTTGATATTTTAATTGAAGAAGGCGGTTTGCCTGTGACCATAATCGAAGCATTAAATTTGGACAGCCTTGATACTAATTACTTGGACAGGCATTTGGATAAAGTCTATAGATATGATACTGTTGGAAATGTATTTAACATAATATTGGCATATGTCAGGGTAGTCAATTTTAGTAAGTTTTGTGAGAAATATTTTGAGCATATAAAAAAATATCAGCATGTTTACCCCTTAATTTCAGCTGATGACAGGTATGAAGTTGAGAACTTTCCTTATGCAGATATTCGAGTAATGCAAACGGTGCATGATAGAAATGATTGTAATACTATTTTGTATCATGTCTGTGTGTTGATTAGATGAGGTTGCGCAATGAGGATGTTGAATATACTGTAAAAAAAATATATCGAAAATTATGGATTTATAAAGAAAGTCCTTCAAGAAATCCAGATATTCAGAGAAGCGGTTTCTGTATTATATGATACAGCGAATAACTTTATTATTCCGTATAGTAAAACGTATCAAGATATGGAAACTGCATTTATTACCGGCAATGCCTCAAAAGAAGACATTATGAAGGATGCAGAAACGCTCTCATTAGATATGAATCTTGTCAGCGAACTGGTTGAGCAAGAGGAAACTGATGATGAAGAAGATGACGATGATGAACTGTTTGCTATGCAGCGGATGTGTTCTTCGTAGGACGGTGGTATCGATTATGCTATTTGCCTGGAAGGCAGCCTGAAGCTTAAGGAGATTAGCTACATTCATTCCGAAGCATATGCTGCCGGTATGATATGATTAGATAAAACTATATTTGATATTTTCTTTTATGAACAATAAAGCACGAGCAAAATAAAGAGGAGATATACTGACTATGGAGCATCATGATTTAGACATATATCCGATTCCACGAGAGAAAACAGCATTGTACATTAATGAGCCATGGCTGATTGATAAGTCAATCATGGAAAGAGTACAATTGGTGACGGATTTGAAGAAGAGGCCGGATGAAGAATCGGATAATATTCGTATTTATGTTCCGCTTGATTTAAATAGAAATGCAATTTTACGTCGACTGGATTCTGTGATTTACCATTACGGAGAAACAAATGAAGAGAATGAATTGGACTTTTCAATGGATATAGAGATGATTATTTCACAGATTGAAATTTATGATCAGGTATGGTTTGGCAGACATATGCCGAAAAACGGAAAGCACAGTCTGGAGGCAAAAACTTTGGTTCGAGAATTTGTTGAAAGGTTGGAAGAAATTCCGGACGGATGTGCAGAAAGATTTCCGTTTGAGACAATTGACAGATTGAGGGAAGAATATTTGGAAGAATAAGGAATAGGGATGGTGTAACCTCATAACAGAGGAGTAACTTCGGAAAGGAGTCTGAGAAGTATGGGGAGATTTGTAAATCCGGATAACAGTGCATTTCAGGTTGCTCTTAACTCCAGGATATACGTGGACAAAACGGGGTTGATTGAATACACGAACAGTGTTCTTAACACGACAAATGCTTATATATGCAACAGTCGTCCACGCCGCTTCGGAAAGTCTTATGCAGCAAATATGCTTGCAGCATATTATAGTAAAGGCGCAGATTCCGAAAAGATGTTCTCAGAACTTGAAATCGGCAAAAACGAGGATTTCAAGAAACATCTTAATAAATACGATGTAATTCACATTGACATTCAATGGTTTCTGGCAAATTGCGATGATGTTGACAATGTAGTTAAGCACATTGTAGAGGCGGTTCTGGATGAATTGCGTGTGGCCTACCCGGGCATTCTGCCACCAGAAATATTTAGTTTGCCTGATGCACTTTCAAGAATCAAAGACAAGACAGGACAGAAGTTCATTGTCATCGTTGATGAATGGGATGTGCTTATTCGTGATGAGGCAGCTAATAAAAAAGCACAGGAAGATTACTTCCTATAAAAAAGGAAAAAACCCAGTCAGCACTGAATAACTTTGATGAGTTTCCTATGTTGAGCGCAGGCAACCTTGCACCGTATGTCGGTTTTACGGAAGAGGAAGTGCAGAAGCTGGCGGAAGAGTATCATCAGGACTTCAATGAAGTGAAACGCTGGTATGACGGATATCTATTGAAAGACTATCAGGTGTATAATCCCAGAGCAGTTGTCAGTGTAATGCTGCGAGGGGAGTTTAAGAGTTATTGGTCTGAAACAGCTTCTTATGATGCAATCGTTCCGCTGATCAATATGAATTATGATGGCTTGAAAACAGCAATCATCGAAATGCTTTCCGGTGCAGAAGTTAAAGTGAACACAGCAACCTTTAAGAATGATACAGTAAATATCAAGAATAAGGACGATGTCCTGACCTATATGATCCATTTGGGATACTTGGGGTACAACGAAAATAAAAAAACTGCTTTTGTGCCTAATGAAGAAATCCGGCAGGAACTGACGGTTGCTGTTGAGAGCAAACTTCGCTGAGCAGTGTACTGGCAATAGCGTATCTGAGTGCAATGGAGTATTATTTCAAACCAATTCGGGAACTGCCGACAGGTCGTGGCTTTGCTGATTTCGTATTTGTTCCTAAACCGGAGTACAAAGCTGACTATCCGGCATTAATTGTAGAATTGAAATGGAATAAGAATGCGTGCACAGCTTTGATGTAAATCAAAGATAAAAAGTATCCTTCTACGATTCTGGATTATACCGGAGATATCCTGCTAATCGGAATCAACTACGATAAAAATATAAAAGAGCATCAATGCCTGATTGAAAAGTACGAGAAGGATTGATTGGCTTGGCGAAGAGCGTGCCGATGGAGAAAAATTAGTGTTTCAATCTAGCAAATTCACAAAAAAATTTAGAAGCGGTTTTGTAACAGCATTTGGAATACAATGATTGTCATACAAATACTGTGCCAACGAAGGAAAAAGCCGAAAACACGCTAGGAACAAAACCGAACAGAAAGAGCAGAAGGAGCGTTTCCCTTCTGCTCTTTCTATATAATTTTCAATGACATAGCATGTCGCACAGCTATCAATATTTTGCTATACAGAGTCAAAAGGGTTACAATATAGAAGTACTGTGATAAACGTTAGGAAAAGTTCGATTTTGAAAAATAAGCGGTAATGGTGTACAAGTGGGAGGAGTCAAATGTCTGATACGATAATTTTACATATGAGTGATTTACATTTTTCTTCAAACGAAGAGAAGAAAAGAGAAAAGGATGTAATTATGAATTTTCTTGTAGACGCATTAAAAGATTTGGAAGAAGAGTGGAGACCTAATGTTATATGTGTTTCGGGTGACATAGTGGACCGGTATGATGTGGCTGCATATTCCATAGCCGGTGAATGGTTTAGAAAACTTGCGGAAATATTGAATATTCCCATGGATAATTTTATTTTAACACCGGGAAACCATGATTGTAGTCGTGACATTAAAAAGTATCCAAGATTGGATTCAAACGATGACGGGCTTGTAGATGAGGTTTTAAATTGCGATATACCGGCCTACTTAAGCGGGCGTTTTGAGGCATATGAAAAATTCTGTGAAGATCTCAAAATCACGCCGTATACATGGCAAAATGGTGATAATTACCTGGTTGGATATAGAGTAATTAATGATGTGATCTATTTAGGATGCAATACCGAATGGTTTGCGTATAGCGATGAAACAAAATTAAGATTGGGGAAAAAGATTGTTGAGGAACTGCAACAGGCAAGCGATGCACTGGGAGATTTTAAGAAAGTCGCTATCATGCATCATGGGGGTGAGGTTGGATTTCATGAAAATGAAGTGCAATACCATAATGATATTTGCCCAGCTTTACATTATTTGTGGAGAATCTGTGATATGACATTATATGGTCATAGTCATGAGCAGGTTGGGGGCGAGCCGAACAAAATGGAAAACCATTGTTTTACCATCAGGGCAGGGGCCACCAGTATAAACAGAGAATATCCCAATAATATAAATATCATTAAAATAGTAGAGAATGCCATTGAATTAAAGCATATCAGTTACGATCAGCAAAGGGTAGAACAGCTGTGGAAAGTATCTGATGACTTTTTAACTTATACATGGGAAACCGTGAAGGATGATAAAGATATATCCGGAACTGTGTCATGTGACATGGATCTTTTGCGTCAAAAAGAAAGACTATATGCCCGGGAGATATTAAATGGTAAGTTGCGACAGGTAAAAACAGGAGCGAAGCTGCCGGAGACTATTTTAAGGGATGTTGTAATAGACAGTGATCAAAAAAGGCATGAGCAGGAGAGGGGCAAGGAAAACAGCGAGAAGAACAGAGAAGTTCGCCTGTTAGATGTAGTATTGGCAGAAAGAAGAGTTGTGATATGCGGGGAACTTGGTGCCGGTAAAAGTACTATTTTATCACAGGCAGTTTTAGAAATGCTGGATAATAATACGACGAGCCTTCCTATATTGATCTCTGCAAAAGAATTAGCAGAAGAAAATGACGGGAAGACAGGTTCTGTGCTGCAGCAAATTTGTAATTTCATGCAACAGCAATTGCTGGTAACAGTTTCTTCTGTAGGTGAGATGTTGGATTGTGTGGATCAGTGCTATTTATTTGTGGATGGACTGGATGAAGTGGATAAGAGACAGCAGGAGCCTCTCATGCGGGTATTGGAACAGATCTCTTTGATGGAAAACCGGATATCAATCATACTTTCCACCAGATCCACAGAGACCATAGAGTATCATAGGGATAATTGGACACAATGCAGTCTGGGCAGATTACATCAGCAGGAAATATTAAGAATTCTGGAAAATGAGGCTAAGACAGAGGAAGACGGTGAAGGGGCAACTACCCGGGCAAAACAATATTTTAAGAAGATTAATAACAATCCAATGGTGCAGTTAGTGGCAACTACGCCGTTAGCAGTAAGGCTATTGTATTATATTATGAGAAAAAACATCGAAATTGATGAATATACCATAGGAGACTTACTGAATACTCTGTTGGAGGAAAGGATTTCATATTGGGATGCAAAGAATACCAGCGAGGTCACAGGCGAAGAATTTGAAAGAAATTTCCCTACGGTAGATGCAAAGAAAAACTATATTGGATATTTGGCATATTGCGCTGAAAAAGAAAAGATTACAAGAAAAAAGCTTGAACTAATGCTCGAACAGGGGATGCAAATTCAAAACGACTTGGGACTGGTAGCTGGGCAGACAATTTCAAAGTTGCAAAGAAATGGTATGACAACAGAGGTAGATGGAGGGATAGTGTTTACGTATCGCCCATTAGCACAAATTGCAATGGGAATCTATATGGCTGATAAAATAATTAAAGGAGAGTTACAGGCGAATAATTGTTCTCCTGAGTTATGGAGAGAAATTTCATTTGCTGCAGGTGAGCTTCGAAGGGCTGATTTGGTCGGAAAGTATAGAGGATGGCTTGAGACATACATAGATAATCTGAAAAAAGAGGCAGCAGGATTGATAAAGGCTTGCTATATCTGCTACGAAGCGAAAGATACAGTGTTGGCGAGAAAAATGATAGAGAACTTTAAAGAAAAGGATATTCGCCCATTATGGTATTATGAACCGGAAAAAAATGTGTCAGTGAGCATCGTGGCTCAGGTGATTGCTTTGGCAGGGGAATATGGAGTGGACTGGTTCATTGATTCCTATTTGACATTGACTTATCCGGTTATAAATGCAGGCAGTGCCTTTTTTAGAGCATTGCTTGTGGTCCTGCCGCCATTAATCAAAGACGCTTTGACAAGTACACAGAAAGATAAATTGAAAAAATGTATAGAACCTTTGGAATATATTTGCCCGATCGCATATAGCAGTCTGCCGGAAATTTTATGCTTTCTCATGCCGGATAGGTATCCGATAGAAAGACGATTGCAGCTGATAGCAAGAATTTCATTTTATGATGAGTATCAGGAATGGGCTCAAAAGGAATATGAGGCTCTCAGCAAAGAGCATAAGGAACTTTGTCAAAAGGTTTTAAAAAATGAAAAGACATTCGGAGCTGCAGTTCTGTGGATGAAAGTGTTTGATGATGCGCCGGATATTAATCTCACAGCTAGAATTATAGAGCATGGAGATGAGGAACTGATTGAGATGTGTCGTCATCGTCTGGGAGAGGAAACCTATATTCGTTATCTTAGATGGTTAGTGGCAGAATCCAGCTATAGTATTGCTGCGGCATCAGCACTGCAATTGTGTAATTATGGGCAGGATAAATTGCCGGAAGTAAGAGTTGCATTAGTTGGGGGAATGACTAATGCAGGTAAGAATAATCGTTATGAAAAAAAGATAATGGAGTTAATTGCGGCGGATGGTGGATTAAATAAACAATGGATCAGAATTTTGTTTGCCGGGGAGCACCATGTGTACGGAGCCAGTGAGGGAAGCTGGAGAATCTTTTTAAGATTCCTGTTAAAGGCAAAAGAAGATTTCACACAGGATTTTATAGGAAATCTTAAATATATGGGACCTTTTTTGCTGGCAAGATGTGAGGAGACGAGGCTGTTATTGCAACGTCTGCTTATAATGCAGGAATATAAGAATGCACTCATTGCTGCTATGAATTCACTAGATCCTGAAATCAGGTGTGCTGCAAGTAAAATCGGGTTAATAGCATGTCAGGATTTGGAAGGTGAGTGCCTGCTTGCGGTAGTAAGTGAATGTGCCGGGGAGAAAACGGATAATTTTGAATGGCAGGATTATGTTGCGGAAAAGAAGTACCGTGAAGAAAGTATCAAAAAACTGTCTGAGAAAATGCCGGTTATGTTTCCACGAATGAAAGTATTGGCAGACAGGATAATAAAAAATAATATGGTACAGGAAATAGAAGAACCGGTACAAATGACGAAAAAAGAGCAAATAGATAAGGAGATTGAGGGCGTTGCTGAGTACGGAGTACAATATTTACGCAGGTATCTTAATATTCTGAACCATGAGGTGGATTACAGAGACTATCTGCAGATGAGAGAAAAATATAAGAATAAACCGAATGCGGAGGTCTTATATTGCTTTCATTACGAAAATCAGCATTATGTGGTGGATTGGTATGAATTTCTGTGGTACCTGTTCATTGGCCGTAATACACTTTTTCATGAAGCGGATGTTATTATGCTGGAAGTGATTGCATATGGGAAAAGCAATGCGGATGCTGCAAAGGCTATTGTGGATGCGGTGAAACGAATTTGTGAAGATGAACGGCTGGAAAAAGAAAGATGGATTTCTAATTACCATTGGTTACTGCTGCTCAGGTATACGTTTGAAGGGATAGAAGACGCAACAATAAAAGAGGCTTTTATACGAAAAGAAGAGTATATGGGAGAGGCCGGTCTGGCCCTGTTGGCAATATATTCCGGTGATCTGCAAGAACTTAATATCAAAAAGAAGAAGGGTAAGACATTAGGGGCTGTTACGCAGAACGATTGTCAGAACCAATTGCTCGAACTTGCAAAAGAATCTGAAAGAATTTCAAAACAGTTAGATGAGGCAATGCAGACTTTTGTCCAGGAAAATGGCAATATAAACAAGGAATATATAGACCAACTAATCGAGTTAGGTGAAAATGGAGCATTGATTGCGGGAGCATTATGCTTCTGTTATGGAGAGCCTGTTCGTGCGGAGAGTGGAATCGTTGCACATCAGACATATTTCTTTAGAAGCAAGATAGATTCAGAGATATTTCGGAAGTTATTACGCCTTACGAGAACAGTATTTGAGTCACAATTGGACGAGAAATCTAAACTGGAGGAATATAAAAGGTATCTTGAGGAATCAGAAGCTCATCTGGAAGAGGTACGCTTAGATAAATGCTTCTATATCAGTGAATATCTGTATTATATGAAAGATAAAATAACTGATGACAAAATTTTCAAATATCTTGATATCGTCATGAAGGAAATGCATTATTCAAAATATGATATTTCGATTTGGGACATGCTGGTGGAATATATGAATTCGAATGAAGGGATAGAGCAGGCTGAGATTGCAGAAGTTCTGGAAATGGGGATTCATAGAATTATCGGAGCGTGCGAAGAGGACAGGTCGTTTTGGTATAATGAAGCCTATGGACAAATTGCGATTTCATGTATGTACTGGAAAGCAAAGAAGGAATATAGTAATCTTGCTCAGCCCATTTTCGAAAGAGGCATAGTACAATTGATTCGCGCAAAGTACGATAAAAACTTATGGGATGAAGAAAATGAGCCTGTAAAGTTTCAGAAGATTAAAAAGTATTTGAATATGGTTCCGAAGCCTATTATGTGTCAGGCTATTGAAGGGATGAAAAATAGTTGGCTGGAGGAAGCAAGAATATTGGGAGGATTGATCGGTATCTTGAATAAATCTAACATTTAAACAGGGCTGAACTGACCGAACAGAATGCACCGCTGTATATAAGCAGCGGTGCATCAGACTGTAGACAAAGCTCCTTCCTGTGAGGGAGCTTTTCT